>ENA-UOXV01002430-UOXV01002430.1-marine-metagenome-genome-assembly--contig:-NODE-2430-length-24367-cov-4.491074_pt1 | contig 24367 bp, 24 predicted proteins | sample MGYA00238165_ERZ766961 | MGnify/ENA primary metagenome ERZ766961 (study PRJEB28924, sample SAMN03173240) | marine metagenome | biome: Marine; feature: Water; material: Subsurface seawater | place: North...
CCATTTAGGGCTGCTCTTTATAAGGAAGCTGATTTGAACCTTTTCGTCGGAAATGGTCCGGCGACACTTTGTTATTTAACGAATGACAGTGCGTATCTTGTTTTTTGTATCAATCCTGAATCAGATCATGAGCAGGTCGAAGAGTGGCGATTTTTCCATGGCATAGGACCGGGAGAGAATCTACCGTGGGCCGGGCCTAACCAAAAACTGGTATGGCAGCTTGATGATTTTGATGTCCTGCGAGACGAAGTTCAGGAAGCCCTTCAAAAACTGCAATCCCGACCGGAGCAATAAAAGTATTCAAAGTGGAATTTAATAATGGCGCATGTAGAAAAATATTTTGAACAGGTTGGAGAAATAGCCCGATCTATTGATTATGCCAAGATCGAGCGGCTCGCCGCTTCCCTTCTTCATCTGCGAGAGAGTGGTGGGCGGTTATTTATTATTGGTGTTGGTGGAAGTGCTGCGAATAGTTCCCATGCTGTAAACGATTTTAGAAAGTTATGTGGGATCGAAGCCTATGCGCCGACGGATAATGTATCGGAGTTAACGGCTCGGACCAACGATGAAGGTTGGGATACAGTATTTTCCGCCTGGTTAAAAATAAGCAAGGCTAACGAAAAGGATGCCGTGCTCGTCTTTTCCGTTGGTGGGGGTGATATAGAAAAGGCGGTCAGCGTTAACATTGTCGAAGCGCTAAAAGAAGCCAAAACGCGGAGCATGAAAATACTTGGTGTTATTGGACGGGAGACTGGATATACGAACCAAGTTGGCGATGATGTCGTTGTCATTCCAACTGTAGACCCCGTGTTGACAACACCCCATACGGAAGCTTTTCAAGCAGTCGTATGGCACTGCCTTGTCTCTCACCCTGATTTGCAGATTAACGACACCAAATGGTAACCGCCCAAAGCTTGGACACTAAAATACGAAACCGCGCCGTATTTTTAGACCGCGATGGGGTTATTAATCGTGCAATTGTAAAGGGTGGAAAACCCTATGCGCCACGGGAGTTAAAAGAATTCCGTTTGCTTCCTGGTGCAACTGCCGCCGTGCAGGATCTAAAATGCAGCGGATTTGTCATATTTGTTGTAACCAATCAGCCCGATATAGGGCATGGCCTGATTGATCCTCAGGCATTAGAACGTATGCATGAACGATTGCGGGAACGGCTTCCTATAGACGATATTAGAGTTTGTCCGCACCGGCAAGATGAAGGCTGTATGTGCCGCAAGCCCCGTCCGGGGATGCTGAATTCTTTAGCCGAAGAATGGAATATTGATATGGCTGGCAGTTATATGATCGGCGATCGGGAAAGTGATATAAATGCTGGTAAAAATGCGGGGTGTAAGACCATCCTCATTGATAGAAATTACGCAGAGGGGTGTAGCGTTAAGCCAAATTTCCGAGTTCGGTCAATACGAGACTCAATTGAGTTGATTCAATTTTAGAGTTTGTTGCACGTTATATATAACTTGGAAGTAATATATAGATTGTACTGTCGATTAAATCGAGCCTTGGAAGGCGATCATGTTAAATCAATTAAAAATTAAAATATTCGCTGATGGTGCTGATCTAAAGCTGATTTCAGAGCTTTCTAAGAACCCCCTTATTAAAGGCTTTACGACAAACCCGACGATCATGCGTAAAGCGGGTATTTCTGATTATAAAAGTTTTGCCCATGAGGCGGCAGCCCTTACAAATGGTCTTCCAATTTCGTTTGAAGTGTTTGCTGATGATTTTGATACCATGCGAGCTCAAGCCTTTGAAATTGCAACATGGGGCGAAAACGTAAACGTAAAAATTCCTGTTACGAATACCAAAGGGGAAAGCAGCATAGAACTCATTCGCGAGCTGTCTGCCGGGGGAGTTCAGGTTAATGTCACTGCTGTATTTACCTTAGATCAAACACGGGCAATCACCGAAGTCTTGTCTCCGAATACTTATGGAATAATTTCTATCTTTGCCGGAAGAATTGCCGATACGGGGCAGGACCCCGTTCCCCTTATGGCTGAAGCACTCAAAATTATGGAAGCGCGTTCGAAAGCCGAGCTTATTTGGGCCAGCCCTCGTGAGGTTTATAATATTTTTCAGGCGGATGCCGTTGGCTGCCATATAATTACGGTCACCTATGACACGTTGGAAAAATTGAAGGTGGTGGGAAAGGATCTGAATGAATTTTCGCGTGAAACTGTTCAGATGTTTTACGATGACGCAGCGGCAGCTGGCTATACAATCGACTGATAGTATTGAGCGAGCAATTTATTGTATTTTGTTAAGTACTTGGAAGGGCGGAATTTTGGGGGATCAGGTGGAGTTTAAGAAGATTCTTGTTACCGGCGGCGCCGGCTATGTCGGCAGTTTGCTCATTCCACAGCTGCTAGATGAGGGCTATGAGGTTAGCGTCTACGATATTATGTATTTTGGCAGCGATTTTCTGCCAGAGGAAAATCCGAAGCTGACTCTAATCCAAGGCGATATTCGTGATGCGGCAAAACTGGAGAAGGCTCTCCAGGGTATTGATGCCGTCATTCATCTTGCCTGTATTTCCAATGACGCGAGTTTTGAGTTAAACGAAAACCTGAGTACATCGATTAACTTGGATGCATTTGAGCCCATGGTCATCGCGGCAAAAAAGGCAGGGGTAAAACGTTTTATTTATGCCTCTTCCAGTTCCGTTTATGGCGTATCAGAGTCCCCCGACGTTACCGAGGATCACCCATTGGTTCCTCTTACGCTTTATAATAAGTATAAGGGAATGTGTGAGCCACGCCTTTTCGACCATATGTCAGACGATTTCACGTGTGTTGTTGCCCGCCCGGCAACCGTTTGCGGATATGCGCCAAGATGCAGGTTGGACGTCTCGGTAAATATTCTGACCAATCATGCGGTCAACAAAGGGATAATCACGGTGTTCGGCGGCAATCAAAAACGTCCCAACCTGTATATCGGTGATATGTGTGATGTTTATAAGCTGTTGCTCAAGGCACCGGCAGAGAAAATTCAAGGTGAGATTTTTAATGCCGGTTATCAAAACCACAGCATTATGGAGATTGCCAATTTTGTGAAATCGGTTGTCGAGGAACAATTTCCAAAAAAAGATGAGATTGGTATCAAGGTTACTGAATCTGATGACAATAGGTCTTATCATATAAATTCGGATAAAATTTTTCGTGTGTTGGGCTTTAAACCTAAGCATACAATAGAAGATGCGGTCCGCAGTCTTTGCGGAGCATTTAAGGAAGGTAAATTGCCTGAAAGCTTTGATAAAGATTGGTATTATAACGTGCGGACCATGAAGGCCATCGGAGCAAAATGAGTCCTAAGCCCATCGCCGTTGTAACTGGGGGTGCTGGATTCATCGGCAGCCACATGGTCGATCTATTGCGGGCAAAAAACTTTCGAGTCCGCGTTATTGATAACCTGGTTGGTGGAAGCGAACGTAACCTGGCCCATCATGGTTCGGATCCCGAACTCGATCTTGATACCCGTGATATTCGTGAAGTTTCTGCTACTGATGCTGTTTTTCAAGGAGCAAAATACGTTTTTCATTTTGCCGGTATTGGCGACATTGTTCCGTCCATCGAAAATCCGGCAGAGTACATGTCGGTCAATACCCAAGGGACTGTAAGTATTTTAGAAGCAGCTAGAAACGCGGGCGTGAAAAAACTGATCTATGCCGCTTCGTCCTCATGCTACGGGCTCGCGGATGTTCCAACGACAGAGAACCACCCACTCTCACCGGAATATCCCTATGCCTTGAGTAAATATATGGGAGAGCAGGCGATATTTCACTGGCATCAGATCTATAAACTACCGGTGAATTCAATTCGGATTTTTAATGCCTATGGCACTCGATCGAGAACATCTGGGGCCTATGGTGCTGTTTTTGGTGTGTTCCTGCGCCAAAAGCTAGCGGGCGAACCATTTACCGTCGTGGGTGATGGGAGTCAAAAGCGCGATTTTGTTTATGCCAGCGACGTTGCTGAAGCCTTTTTCCTGGGTGCCGAATCGGATCGGGTTGGTCAGATTTATAATCTCGGCGCGGGTAAACCGCAGTCTGTTTTGCGTCTTATCGAGTTACTGGGGGGAGATAAAATTCACATCCCGAAGCGCCCCGGGGAACCTGAATGCACTTGGGCTGATATTTCTAAAATAACACGGGAATTGGGGTGGGAGCCGAAAGTCTCATTTGAAGAGGGTGTCGGCCGTATTCTTGAAAACATAGAATATTGGCGCGAAGCTCCTTTGTGGAACCCCGAATCAATCGCCAAGGCTACGAAAACCTGGTTTGAATTGTTATCGCCCGAGAGAAAGGCTGCTGATGTCGGACAGTAAATATAAGGCTAAAATTATTACTGTTGAAGAGCTCGTTGGAATTCTTGGACCGCGGCCTCGTAACAGAAAGGTAATTCTGTGTCACGGAACGTTTGATGTCGTGCACCCCGGCCACATCCGTCATTTGATGTACGCGAAGGAGAAGGCTGATATCCTAGTGGCCAGTGTCACGTGTGATGAACATATTAAGAAGGCGAATTTCCGGCCGTTTGTTCCCGAACAATTAAGAGCGCTTAATCTCGCCGCCCTCGACATGGTGGACTACATTGTAATCGATAGCGAGGAGACGCCGTTAAGAATTTTAGAGCAGATCCAACCCGATTATTTTGCGAAAGGGTATGAATACGTTAAGGATGGGCTTCCACCCCGCACGCAGGCTGAGAAAGATGTGCTTGATGGTTATGGGGGCGAGTTTATATTTACGCCGGGCGATGTGGTTTATTCATCGTCTAAACTTATTGAGTCTTCCCCGCCAAACATAGCAGCGGAAAAACTTATTGCATTGCTTGATGCAGAAGGATTGTCATTTGACCGGCTGACTGAGGTTCTCAGTTCTTTTAAAGATAAAAGGATTCATGTCATTGGTGACACGATCGTCGATAGTTACACACAAACGACGATGATCGGAGGGCAGACTAAAACGCCGACAATTTCCGTCCGTTATGAAAATCAAACAAACTTTGTCGGCGGTGCGGGTGTTGTAGCCAAACACTTGAGCGCAGCAGGTGCGGACGTCGTGTTCACAACACTGTTGGGCAATGACCAATGGAAAGATTTTGTACTTGAAGACCTAAAACGTGCGGGGGTCGATACACGGGCCGTCATATCGGATACTCGACCGACGACGAACAAGAATGCAATTGTTTGCGGTGGTTACCGGCTTCTTAAAATAGACACGTTGGACAACCGTACTATTTCCGATCAGGACCTCCAGAAATTCATGGACAGTATTTCGTCTGTGAAGTCTGACGCGGTTGTGTTTAGCGATTTTCGGCACGGGATTTTTAACCAGTCGACGATTCCGAAATTGACGGAAAGCATCCCTAATGGCGTATTCACGGTTGCTGATAGCCAGGTCGCTAGCCGATGGGGAAACATCAATGACTTTCAAAATTTCGACTTGATCACACCCAATGAGCGTGAGGCGAGATTCGCTCTTGGCGATCAGGATTCCGTCATTAGACCGCTCGCATTGGGGCTTTATCACAAAGCCAATTGCAAAAATCTCATTCTAAAGATGGGAGCGCGTGGCTTACTTGCCTATAGGCAACGCCCTGATGTTGATGAAGATGTTAGATCATTCTTTGCCGTTGATAGTTTTGCCAACCATGTTGTGGACTCCGTCGGGTCAGGGGATGCTTTATTAGCCTATGCGACTTTGGCGCATATTTGCGATGGCAATGAGGTGATTGCTGCCATTCTCGGAACTATTGCTGCAGCGATTGAATGTGAGATTGAGGGAAATATACCGGTTACATTGGAAGACCTCCGCCAAAGACTAAATGAAATTAAGCGGTCCTCCTTATACAAGGACTGATAGTCATACATTTGGGAGGCTACGTATGAGGGTCGTTGTCGTGGGTTTGGGCGTTCAAGGCCATAAGCGCCGGAAATTTGCAGGCAATGATTTCGTTGCCGCGGTAGATCCAGTGAACGAAGAAGCTGACTATCGTGAGCTCGTTGATGTCCCTCTAAATGCCTATGATGCGGCATTGGTCTGTGTTCCTGATGAACCCAAACTGGCGCTGCTGACGTATTTAATCGCACACGGCAAACACGTCCTCGTGGAAAAGCCTTTATGGGCTGAGACTGAGGCCCAGACCATACAGCTACAAGAACAAGCCCGCGATAAAGGGGTTGTCTGTTATACCGCCTATAATCACCGGTTTGAACCCCATTTTGTCCGTATGCGCGACATCATTCGGTCAGGGGAACTGGGTGATATCTATCATTGCAGAATGTTTTATGGCAATGGAACTGCGCGATTGGTTCGGGATTCGCAATGGCGCGACAAAGGCGCGGGCGTTCTGCCGGATATTGGGTCGCATTTGTTAGATACGCTTAATTTCTGGTTTGGCACGAACAGCGATAGCTTTAAGGTTTTATTTGCTGACTGCTATGAAAACCGCTCACCAGATCACGTGGTAATTGGATCGCGAGAAAGTCGGCCAAGGATTGAATTGGAAATGACGTTATTAATGTGGCGTAACCATTTCACGTGTGATGTTCTCGCCGAAAAGGGGAGTGCTCATATTCAATCGCTTTGTAAATGGGGTACAGCGACGTTCACCCATAGAAAACGCGTTCTGCCTTCCGGCCAACCGCCCGAAGAAAACGAGTCTCTGACACAAGATGACCCAACCTGGGCACTTGAATATGAGCACTTTGTAAAGTTATGCACGGAGGAGCAGGTTACTGATCTTTCGAACGATATTTGGCTCAATCGGACCCTTCGCCGGCTGGGCGAAGACGCCTTGAAGGGGGGCCGTGGATGACGGCTCCTACCATCGGATTCGCGGGCATGACTCATCTGGGGTTAAATTCATCCGCCGTGGCAGCGGAAAAGAAGTTCGATGTTATATGTTTTGATCAAGATGAAAATCTGATTGCTCAGTTGGCAAGTGGAGATCTTCACATTGTCGAACCCCAACTGCCCGAAGCAATTGCAGCCAATGCCCAGCAAATCTCCTTTGTCCATGATGCAAGTGAATTAGCAAAATGTGACGTGGTCTATATCGCCTCCGATGTGGCAACAAACGATGAGGGCAAAAGCGATCTGTCGGGGTTAGAGAGTTTGTTGAATCATGTCTCCGGCGCCGTAAAGCCTAATGCTGTTGTCGTAATTTTAAGCCAAGTACCGCCAGGGTTTACCCGACAATATGCGGGTAAGATTTCGAGCCTCTATTATCAAGTCGAAACCTTAATTTTCGGCCGGGCGATGGAACGGGCGCAGTTTCCGGAGCGCTTTATAATTGGATGTGAGAATTCGGACCAGCCTCTTCCAATGCCGTTAATGACTTATCTGAAGAGCTTTGACTGCCCCATTTTATCTATGCGGTATGAGAGTGCGGAACTCGCAAAAATTTCTATCAATTGTTGTCTCGTTTCTTCGATTTCCGTCGCCAATACCCTTGCCGAGCTTTGCGAACAGGTGGGTGCTGATTGGTCGGAGATTATGCCCGCATTAAAACTTGATGGGCGAATCGGCCCGGACGCCTATCTAACGCCGGGGTTAGGGATTGCCGGGGGAAATTTGGAGCGCGATCTCGTTACGGTGCGACAATTGGCCCAAGCGAATAGAACGGACGACGGAGTCGTTGCCGCCTGGGTTCATAACAGCGCGCACAGGAAGAACTGGGTGTATAACATACTTGAAAAGGAAGTTTTTCCGAAACATCCAAATCCCCAGATTGGGGTGCTTGGGCTCGCATATAAAGAAAATACCGATAGCACAAAAAATTCCCCATCGGTGGCGCTCTTAAGGCAACTCGATGGTAAGCGCGTTAAAGTTTTTGATCCAGTGGTTCGCGAAACTATCGCACCGAATATTGTGAGCGTTGCTAGCGCCAATGAGGTCTTTGCATCGGCCGATGTCGTTGTGATTATGACGCCCTGGCCGGTGTTTGGGGAAATTAACCTGAGTGCGCTCGCGGCAGCTATGTCGGGTAAGTATATAATCGACCCGTATGGGATTTTTGACGGCAAGTCTGTTGCCGATGTGGGTTTACATTATTTTACTTTAGGCACTCCACCCATAATGGCAGGAAAGAGATGAAGAATTTATGCTTGAGCATTTAGACAGCAGTGGTGGAGCACCCGATAGAGTTATTGTTCTTGGCGCACGCGGGTTCGTTGGTGCGGCTGCTGCGGACCGGTTGGAAGCGGATGGCATTCAAGTTTTACGTTTAACCCGGGGTGAAATCGATTTGTTTGCAGATGATGCTGATACAGCACTGAGTTCGGAATTTCGCCCTACTGATACAGTGGTTATGGTTTCGGCTATAGCCCCGGCAAAGAATTCCACGATGATGTTGGACAACATCATAATGATGAAATCGGTCTGCCAAGCACTCAGGGAGAAGCCGGTTGCACATGTCATTTATATCAGTTCGGATGCCGTTTACGCGGATTCGTCGAGCCCCCTCACGGAAGCCTCCTGCATGGCACCGGCTTCTTTCCACGGTATGATGCATGCGGTTCGGGAATTTATGATTGCCGATGCAGCGGGTGATACGCCGCTGGCCGTGTTGAGGCCCAGTCTTCTATATGGCGCCAAGGACCCGCACAATGGTTATGGTCCAAACAGGTTTAGGCGCCTGGCTCAGGCGGGCGAGGAGATCGTTTTGTTCGGCAAAGGGGAAGAGCGCCGGGATCATGTTTTCATTGATGACTTGGCGGAGATAGTACGACTTGTTGTCAGGCATAAAAGTCGGGGTGCCTTAAATGTCGCGACCGGTGAGGTGGCGTCTTTTCGAGAAATCGCCGAAATGGTTACCTCGCTCTTTAATTTTCCCCCGGCAATCAAAGAGACCCTCAGGGTTGGGCCCATGCCTCATGACGGATACCGGCCATTTGATATTTCCAGTTGTCATGCCGCGTTTTCGGGGTTTAGGTATACGCCCCTTCTCGAGGGCCTTCGTTCTGTCCACCTGTCAGCGAATAAGACCAGTTAATGGGTTTGGACAAAATGCTAAAGCACTGCATCAAGAATATGTAACCGATGGCTGCCGACGATTAAGGGCTCTGGATGAAAGGGCTTGCCGTCTAAAAAGGCTTTGTTTCGGGTCCAGGAAATGGATCGCTCCGTGCCATCGGCCATTCGAATTTGTTTTGCCATCCCCTGTTCCAACTCAAGGTCATCAGGCACAACATGACGGAGGATAGCCCGAATTAAATCTTTTTTTCGCTTTTGCCCCAGTAATTGTGAATCCTTTGAATTGAGCCATTTCTTTAATATTTTCTCGCTCGGAATAAATGCCGTTATCGGCCCCGTGACGGGCCAACGTCCCATCAATCCGGCTTCAAATAAAGCGAGGCTTAGGATCTGAGCCGCCAGAGTCTCTCCATAGAACCGTAAACCTTCAATTATACGTTGAGTTTCACGTGCAATGATGATTCTTCGCACGAATGCCGCTGATTGAATTTCTGTTTTACGCCATTCGTTCTCGAAGACTAAATCGCCATGGAATCGCATGCTTTGCGACGCAAGAAAATCATTGAGGGGTGAGTCATGGTTAAGCCACCATTGGCCGATCGTAATAGGATCTGCTGTTTGAGGGTTCTGGTACCAAGGAATATCTTGAAACAACTGTGCCAGACTCAAAGCCGCGGCTTGATCAGTGTCGGTGATGACGTGGATATCCGCCGGGTTATCAAGCTTAAGCAGCTGGTTGGAAGAATTTATTTCTAAATCGGCCGCCCTAAACATAAACATTTCCCGTGCTAAAAAACGCACAAGGAATCCCTTACTCGCTACGGGCCAAACAATGAGTTCAGGATGGATTGGAAAATGCTCGCTTTCCCGAAAGTATGTAAACCATAGGGGGTGCGCGTTGTTGAGCCCCATCGCGATGAGTTCTCTACCCGTCAAATTAATGATGGGCGAGGACGGGCGGCAATGATTCTTGAGAAGTTCGGGAATACACGTTTCAGAAGCAACCCGCATGAGGCCCATAAAAATAGCTTTTTTCCCTTGTTCAAGTTGATCAAGAGAATACTGAAGAGAACCATCAGACCAAATGATGTCTGGAGGCATAAAAAGAGCAATGCCGTTGGCGCGAATTGCCTTCGTTACACATTTTCGCCAGATGTTATGATGAGTCTGAATAGGGTCCTTAATATCTTTCGTGGATATTTTATTTAATTTTACGCAGCCGAGTTTTTCCAACTTAGAAAATATAGTGGCCTGTTTCAGTATTTTTAAATCTTCCTTAGGAGCATATATGTCGTAAACGACCTGCGCACGCGCGACCAAGTTCGGAAGATTTCCCGGGGCCATCAGCGTTGGGAGATTTGCTTGGAGAAAAGCATCTCGATGCCAATCTCCCCAAAACACTGTTGAAATAAATATCTTCATACAGAGGAATGCCGGACCATTACTGAACCCATCCAAATTTATCGAATAGACGTTCTGGAATTAATGCCGTTGCCCTCTCTGCCTGTTTTACGGAAAAAATGTGGCGCCATTCGTCGGTTTTTCCTTGGCGGAAATTAAGACTACCGTGCTTAGGCTCCTCAGGAAACACGAACGCTTTTTCAGGAATTTCATAAAAAGATAAAAGACGGCTAAAATAAGCGCCCTGGTTATCAGCTAATGATTCATGGGTCAAAAATAGGACCTCAGTTTGAAATTCCGGATTCTCTGATATTTCCAACCAGCCCGCTATAAAATTAATGAAATCGGGAAGGTGGTGTTCAATTAGCCAATCAATTTGAGCTTCAAATTTGCGGCCCTCGTAATCGTTTGGAAGACCGAAGTGATAGCGCAATACTGGATCAACCGATTGCACCACCTGGGTAATGAAATAGGCCCAAGATAGCAAAGCTTGCCTGGGGTCACGGATTTGAATCACCAGCCGGTCAAGCTTATGAGAAATTTCAATTTTGTTATATTCTGACGGCGCGCAATGTAAAAGGTACACACTGCCGGTTCCAAGTGTGTACTCAATAGCTGACTGGGGTATGGTCACATTGGGAAACACACCGCCAGAGGGCACTGACGCAGGCCTTTTACTTAACCCTCTACAGAGCGCATTTTGAAGAAACACGGTGCCGCTTTTGGGAAGTGTTATGATGAACAATCCACGGTGGGTTGTTTCTAGGGTTTGCGGGTCTAGTTCTGACAGATAGTTTCCTGCGCCAATAAAGCCACTGAGAAAATCAACAAGCCCGCGCGATTCGGCTGCATGATCTAGATCTAAAGAAAGACAACGGTATAATGATCGTATACTACGCGTGGCATCTCCGGTGGCTGAGTATGCATGACCTAAACTGAGCCAGGTGATTGCGGAATTTGGCTCTAATGTCAGCGATGCTTGAAAGGCTGTTATGGCCTCATCCGTTCTGCCTAACATTAGAAGAGTTTGGCCATAGGAATCTAACACCTCAGTATCGCTACTATGGGCGCCCAGAATCGCGGTATAACACTCTATAGCGCCTTCGAAATCACCCTGATTTCCCAAAGCTGCTGCCTTCTGAAATAATTTGTTCCGATCAACCATAGGTGGTCCTGCTATCACTTGTGCATTGTTTTATTTTCGAAGCTGATTCTGCCAAATGTATAATCTAATAACAACTTAGTAGCCCATAGTATGCTCGCTCTGATAATAAATATTTGCTACTGTGCCTGATCAAGCAACTTACTGCATCAAGCAACTTACTGCGCTTTTACTTGTGATTGGATTATTGATGTGAGGTCGTATGGATAAAGATAAAAAAGGGGCGGATTTGGTAAACATACTCCCGTTAAAAGAAGAGCCGTGGATTTATCTTGCTAATGGGCACGACCTTTCCGGTTGGGATAAGGACCGGGAAATCGCCTATAATCAGCCGAATCGCCAAATGCGCAAATACGCCATGTTCGTTGAAACATTAGATTTTTTGACGGAGAACCGTGTTTTGGGTGACTATCATGAATTTGGGTGCCACCGGTGCCGCACATTCCGCATGGCGTTAACCGAGGCGTGCCGCCACGCTCTTGATAACATGAAATTTTGGGCGTTTGATAGCTTTGAGGGCCTACCCGAAACATCGGGGGATACAAGTATAGAAACTTGGACACAAGGCGCGCTGGCAACCTCCGAGGAATCATTTAATTCCATGGTCGAGAAACATGGAATATATGTGGACAGGGTTACGTCCGTAAAAGGCTTCTATGATCAAAGCTTGACGCCGAAATTACAGAAAGAATTTATCCAAAACGAGAATAAAATTTCGATGGTGACGGTCGACTGCGATTTTTACGAGTCGGCGGTGCCCGTATTTAATTTTATTGAGCCGCTCTTACAGGAAGGATCCGTCATTTATATAGACGATCTGTTCTGCGGATATAAAGGATCTCCCGCCAAGGGCGTTGCGCGGGCCTTTCTGGAATTTCAAAAACAAACTAAGTGGAAATTTATTCGGCACTTAGATGTTGGCTGGTGGGGGCGGACATATATCTGCTATCGCGACGAGAGCAGCATTGACGGAGTTTTATAATAGAAAGTTATTCGCCTATATATTTTGCCGGGGGGTTATCTTCAATTTCTTTTTTAACTTGCTTAGGCTTGGCGCCGTAAGGGAGGAAACCTTTCGGCCCAATGGGTGATCAGTGTAAAGTTCAGCAAAAAACACCTTGTATCGAATTAATATCGACAGGATTTTTAAAAGGATGTTTTTCAGTATCTTCCGCCATACGAAGTTATAAATATGTCTTATAAAATGGTAGAGTGGTGCCGCCACGTTAAAGTATGTGAATCGTAAAAAATTATTCGTAATACGAGACCGCCATGTTTGTTTGTGATCTCCTGAAATCACATAAGCCGTATCATTAAAATATCTGACATTCTTATGGCGGTTGGAAACGGCAAAAAATATTGATCCCGCACGGTATAAATTAAATCCCTGAGGCGTTTCCCCGACCAAAATAGGAGCGAAAGTCAGGTTGGCGAGTGAATTGGGAACAGCGTTTAGATACGAACGCAGCGCCTGTTTTTGTTGTTCCTGTAAATATAACTGATGTGCTTTGTTGCGTGACTTTGCCGATCCAGATGGCCGGGCTTTCGGGGTATTTACTGCATCTTGAAATTCGAGTTCTTGATGCTTTGACATGACTTGATCGAGCACGCGCTTTGGCAATACCCCTTGAGGGTCCACGCCCATGGTTTTTGCATATCCGTTATAAAGCCCGGTGATGAGCTTGAATTTCGACGTAATTTTTTGGGCTTTTTTTTGGGCAGGTTTATTCTTTGAAAAGTTTTCCGACACCGTTTGGCAATGATCCAAAGCCTCTGAAAACACACCCTTGTTAGCAAGCGCGTTGGCTTTATCCAAAATTTCGGTCCAGGTCGGCTCCATCTGGGAAATACTAGTCATGGGTTTTATTGCTCACTGAACAAGTTTCGGTACGTTATTTTTAATTAAGGCACTGTGAAGTATATTTGCAATAAATAAATTGCCTTCAGCCGTCATGTGCCCAAGCTGTCCGCCTTCGTTAAACCACAATTTAACGAATTTTTCTCGGTTCTGTTTTGATACGCGATGAAGATGTGGATAGGTATCTATGGTCTCGAGGCGATGTTCTTTTGCGCACTTCAATACCGGCGGGCCATACCAGGGGGGAGGAGAGCCTTCTGATTCGGCTCCTCCATATTGGACCATTACAATGATCCGGATTCCAAGTTTTTCTTTCAATTGAACGAGTCTTTCCATGAGCAGGCAAGAAATTTTAACGCCATCCTTTTCCGAACTAACACGAATGTAACTTCGTCCCAGGTCAATCCATCTCTGGGTTAAGCCAAGATTCTTAATTAAAAAATGAACAAGATAGGAATATCCAAAAATACCTCGTTTCCAGCCGAGTTCCATGGGTCTCTGTTTAACGCGAGGCGTAGGTTGGCCTTTTAATACGGCTTTCCCATTTTCAATGAGAAAATACGGTTTATATCCACCGCCATATAATTTGAAGCTGTTCCTCAGGCTGTCTTGAGACAATATGCTGACAATCAGGGTTTTGGGTTTGACGATGGGAATAAGTCTTTCCCCGAAGAGGATCATTTGGTCCACTGCCCAGCCGCCCGCAGATCCATTGATTACAGGCGTTCCGGTCATTTGCTCGAGGCGCGCAGGCCAGGTTTCATTGTCTTTGACCCCTGAGCCAGCCGTGAACGAGTCCCCAACGGCTAAAATTCCACCTTTCCGCAGCTGGATAATCTTGTTTTCATTCATGCGGACGCCTTGTGCGCCGACCGTCGTTCCGCTGCCTTTAGAGTATGTATTTTCCCGCAACCGCCATCCGACGCCGGTGTCGAAATCCACGGCGCCTGTATTTCGTCGGATCAGGTCCATGTCCCGGTTTACATAGTTCTCAATTTCAAAAACATCTACATTGTCCCATAGCCTCGTTCCCGCCTCGAGAAACAATGTGCCGATGACGATGCCAACCAATGCAAGACAGAGGTTTTCTTTCCGAATTTTCATGCTTCTAGCCAATTAATTTTTTATCGATTTCATAATAACAGGACTTGCAAACGTCCGGTATTTGACCATCAAGATGCGCCTGACGGAACTCTTTGTATTCCTTACTCGCCCAAAGTTCGGTAAAGCTCTTTTTCAAATCCCGGCCGATTTCATAGGCGTCTGGATTGCCGATGGTGCAGCACGGAACGGTTCTAAGGTCGGAGGTCACAACAGCTCGCTCAAACGGCCATGGACAAAGAGTCTCGAAAGCATGGGTACTATATTTATCGGTCGAGTTCCAAAATCCGACTCGGACACCGAGCCTTTTTCCTCGTTCGATCAGTCTCCAGGCTTCATCGTTTGACACGCTGTCTTCAACTGTCACGGCGTCATTCCGGTCGCGCCATTCATCCAAGCCCCAATTCGCAAGACTTAAGGCGAAGGCTAAATCGCGGAAACCCAGCTCGCGCGCCAGATCCACGATGTCGGGCAATTGGTGCCGGTTTTCTTTTTGCACCACGGTCCACATTTTTGTAATTCGCTTGTCTTGATCTGTGAGATAGCGGTTGATTGTCTTGCAGTTTTCTGTGACCTGCTTGAATACCGACCCACGGCGGATTTTTTCAAAAACGTCCGCCGTTGCCCCGTCAATGGATATCTGAATTTCATTTGGACCGGCGTCGGCCAGTTTTTGCCAATTGTTTTTGAGGTGAAGCAAGGATGCGTTGGTCGTCGTTCGGACCCAAATATGTTTGGACCGGGCGTATGCAATCATCCGAAAAAACGCGTCTCCCTGTATGGTGGGCTCGCCAATGCCCTGTAATTTTATTTCAACCAAACCGTACTGTTCATCGAGAAGCGCCTTGAAGGATTCAAGGGGCATATCGTCCGCGCGCTTACCCATGGCCCAGTCACTGACAACGCACATCGTGCATTTGTAATTGCAACGGCTTACGTTTTCTATATCGAGCTTGATAGGCAGGTAACTAACGTCAGAATCGCGCCGATGGGATGCAGAGTATTTCTGGTAGTTGTCGGCCCGGCGTGGATCAGCGGCAAGCGCCAGGTCTCGCTCACGCTTATACGTCTCGATACCGGCGGATGGCTCGGGCGCTGGGAGGTCTCGGAGTTCCCGTTTCATATTAGCCTTCTGTTCCATTTCATGGCTTTGGATAAACGTTACTGGTGTTTCCAACAACTAGCCCGCCATGACACTGTGGTAAGCGGAAATGACTTTTTCGACATCGCCATATTCGGCGATTTTTCCCTTATGTAATAGCATAGCCTTGTTACACCATGTCCGTACGATATCCATGCTATGGGTCGCAACCACCATAATGTTCGCGGAATCGACAAAAGTTTTAAGCCGAACCTCGGCTTTTTCGATAAAGCTGGCGTCACCCGCACCGATAATTTCGTCCATGAGCAATATTTCGGGTTTTATGGCTGTCGCGACCGCAAAAACCAAGCGAACCATCATTCCCGTTGAATACGTTCGGACCGGCATATCCAAGTAGTCGCCGAGTTCCGTAAATTCCACAATATCATTGATGGATGCCTTAATAACAGCCGGCGATAATCCAAGCATAATGCCGCGAGATCGGATCGCCTCAAAGCCTGTCGCCTCAGGGTCGATCCCATCGTTGAGGGCGAACATCGGCGTTTGTGCGCCATCAACCGTTAGGTTTCCAGACTGTGGAATATAAATCTCGCAGAGAACACGCAGAAGCGTAGTTTTCCCCGCTCCATTATGTCCGATAATGCCGACCCTATCACCATCCTTCATAGTGAAGCTGAGGTCATCTAACGCACTGATCACGACTTGGTCATGTGAGTTTAGCGAAATTGAGCCTCCTACATTGGATTCTTTGTCGGGTGATATTTTCTTGGCTAAGCGATTTAGGACAAGGGCATGGCGTAGCGACCTGTTGTGGCTATCGAAAACAGGAAACTGCACATTGATATTCTTTGCAATAATTTCAGCCATTTCTCACAACCAGTACGGAACCCGCGTTCGGTAGCGGGCAAAAATTAGGAATGTAACGCCGCTGCCGATGATCGCCATGCCAATCAAAACGGCCCAATTGAGCTCACTCAAGGGAATGCCGAGTAGGGGCTTTCTCATGGCCTCCAACAAATGGGTAAGCGGGTTGAAGTCTAGGAGATAGCTGTGCCTTCCAAGTTGCTCTTTGCGAAAAAAAATCGGTGTTGTCCAAAACAAAATTGATGTCATATTTTGCACCATCACCGGTACATCGCGGTATCGGACAGACAGCAGCGCCAGCAGCAGCATCGGCCAAACCGTATTGATGATAAGGAGCGTTAAGGTGACCGGAAGCCAAAGAAGGTGTTTTGTTGGGGCTACATCGTAAAGGGTAAATACCACCACAAAGACCAAGGATGTGTGGGCCAATATGATGATATTCTTCCACAAAACCTGAATAAGGTAGCTTGTAAATGGCCTTTTGATTTGGACAATCATTGATGCGGCATTAATAAAGCAGTTAGATCCTTCCGTGATGGCTGATGTCCAAAAGCTCCAGAAGACCAGTCCGACCGCCAGGAAAGCCAAATAGTTTTCCAGGTCGAAGCGAAAGACCAAACGGCCAAAAACGCCGATAGCGATAAGTTGTACGCCAACAGAAGCCGTGAGCCAAAAAGGGCCGAGCGTAGAGCGCCGGTAACGCTGGCAAATTTCCTGCCAGGCCAGGAGATGCCATACGCGCCAATCGGTGAGACTTTTGGCCAGGTCCTCCCATGCGGATTGCAAGAATTGTCTCAAAACTTTTTCCTTAAAGTTCCAGATTGCCCTCTATAGCTTTGGGCATCGTATATTGCATAGGTGAATGTTACGTCAATTTGTCTCGATGCCCGCGTACAGCCACTTTAGCCCCCAGTTATTGTCGGGAACCGGCGCTGGCCTAATTGATAGAATAGGGCCGTCAAACGAAGCTTTCCTCAATTTCTGCGCAATTAGCAGGTCATGCATATAGGCCGTTATCACGATGGCCCCCGACTGAGCGATGAGAGCGGGTTGGGGGAGCCGGATATCTATGAATGTACTCTTCGTGTAGTGAGCTCGGGCGGCATTAGCGGGATTGTCGTCGAGTACATAAGCGATATAAGGAAGATTGGGCAAAGCATTAATAAAACTTTGGGTATGGGCATTGGCACCATACAGGACCAGAGGCTGTGGCAGATCCGCCAGTAAGCTTTCCGCATGCGTGATGCGGACCAATATTCGAGTCTTCAAATCGATGTTGGAGTCAGGAGGGGTCGGATGGAATGGCGCTGTTTTAGAGGCCGTCAAGAGAACACCAAAATCATGCCCGTCCTTGATATCCAAAGTGCGCTCAGCCTTAAGACCGACACTTGCCGCTGCGGCAATAAACGCCTGCCGGGAGAAATATTGTACATGCTGTACATGAATATCGGGAAAGGCGCCGTGATCAAGAACGTACTCTCCGTCAGGCACCTCCAGATAGGCGGCGCCATTATCTGAAAGGGCGCCCCGAATGGATCGCATCATGTTCACCGGGTCGGCGACGTGTTCTAAGACCTGGCGGCAGACGATCAAGTCGGCTGATTGAGGAGAGACGTCCTTGGGCCAGTAACCGTTGATCAGGGTGATGTTCGCTTCCGGCACCATATCCGGCTGTAATGTCCTGGAAGGCTCAAACAGGGTAACCGTTGATACATATTGCGACAAGCGCCGGGCCATATATCCGCCGCCGCCGCCGATCTCTATAACCTGCCGTCCGTTGATCCGGCTATCACCGAGCCAATTCAGCAATTCATCGAATCGCGTTGTCATGGCCGGATCGACGACGACGTTCGTCAGAGGCTGTTCTCCGTAAAGGGTGTCTTCATGGCCTTGATCGTAAGCACTGTTAAAGATGTGGCCGCAGTTACGGCACCGGGAAAGCCGCAAGGCGTGAAATTGGATTAAACCGGCGCTGGTGTCTCTGGGAATGCTGATATTGAGGGGAACATCCGCACTGAAGACCGAATGAAGATGGGACGATGCGCATAGCGGACAATCTTGGAGCATCCAGTGTTCCCAGCTATTTCTTTATGAAACTGACGTATTGTTGGCCCCGGCCAAAGAACGGGCTGAATTTTTCAAAATAAGAAGCCGGGTTCTTTCCTTGTGGTGCAAAGAGATAATTGGTTACTTCTTCCAGCGACTCTGCCGTTATTTTCGAAAGTGGCGCTATGTTTTTGGTTATCTCAACAAGCGTATCGATGACCATTTCCATCTTTGAATAATCGCCACTATTTTCCATTTCGGCCATTATGTAGAAGGCGTCCTCGGCAAGCTTTAGGAAGGTCTCTCCGGAGGCAGTCGTTTGTGCCGGGAGGGTTATCCGGTAATCCACAAAACTCGCCACGTTTGAGAGATATAACTCCATGCCGTGTTCATTATAGAGGCGGTCATTGCCGTAAATAGACTTATACCAACGCCAGTCCTGGATAAAATCCGGTGATGTACCGTAAATATCAAAGTCATCATATAATGCGGTGATGGCGTCCTTAATTGAAAACAGTTTACCTGAATATGGCACAAAAATATTATCGTAGAGCCAATCGTCTAAGGGCCGGCTCATACCTTGAAGGGTTTCAAGATGCGGGGCAAACACGGGACGCAATATTTCCAGCTTTTTTTTGGGGTCTTCGCTAAACGGAACGATCGATGATGCGATCAGGCGACGCGTTGATTCGCCTAAAAAAGAAACGCCATCTATACAAGTGAGGATAAACAATCCTCCAGGTTTTACAAATTTACCGACGTGTTTTACAAAACCTGGCGGGTCTAACTGGAATGGAATGACACCCTCGCAGAGGACAATATCGAACTTTTCATCACTCTCAAAGTTTTCGATATCTGATTCGACGATCTCGTGCTTGGTTGCGCCGCCGGAAAAAGCAGAAAGGCGACCTTGTGTCTCTTTGAGGCCTGTTTCATTACCATCGACGAGAACGTAACGGCGGGGCTCTAGGCTGGTCGTGTAAATTGCGTTGTGACCCGATCCAGGTCCAAATTCAATGACTGATTTACCCTCGACAAGCCCCGGCGCAATTCCTAGAAGCCGATACAAGGCTTCCCGGCGTTCAAAATGTCTTCGAAGGTCCGTAATGTCCTGATGAACGGGTGAAATATTGTGTTGTTTGTAGAAGTCCAAGAAAGGCTTCAAAAGAAATACTCCGTACGCATCTAATAACCCAGATAAAGATTGCCCATCACTTTCTGCGATATTCAAGTGCACTGCAGATTGGGACCGGGTGCTCGCGACCGCCGTGGTCTAATTCTTCCATCATATTCATGGCTTGTTCAATGCAATCATCCATATCCAGGCCATATTGGTAGCTGCCGGCCCGTCCAATTGAATATACCCCCTCGGGCATTTCCGCATAATACTGTTCCGCTTTGTTGATTTCAGACAAGTAAGGCATCGGATAGAATTTTCCATTCCGAGAGGGAACTTCCATTCCAATAAGCGTTGTGGGTGATTTGTGCCCGGTAAACCTTTTGTATTCTACAAGACGTGTGAAACGTTCGTTATTGGCATAATACAGAAAATAAACATTTTCAGGAAAAACGGATTCGGTAGGGAATACAATCAGATCAAGATCGCGCCCGACGTAAGGTAATTCCCCATATGCTTCGTCAAATAATATGTCCGGAGATATGGTGCTAACAATAAGGTCGAACGAGCGTTTCTCACCGTCAATTATTACGGTCTTATTGGGAATATCATAGGCTTCAATTCTTGTGGACAAATGGATGTCGGCTCCCTTTGTCGCAATATCGAAGTAATCATCGTAGCCATTGGCTGCATAAGGATAAGCAGATATTGCGTCGGTCCAAGCGGCGCGGGGGCCCTCGGTTATGGGCGCGCCCTTGGGGGACCACTTAAAGTCATCGATTAAGGAATTTTCCGCGCCAAGCCACATTTTCTTGGAATAGTTTTTTATGTATTTCTCATACAGTGTTTGCCCGACGGAGCCGATCCAATAATCTTCAAGATTGTGCGCGTTCTCTATCCCTTTTAATTCCTTTCGCTCTTTTTCAATAAGATCTTTATCGGGCATTTTTGCAATATCATCAACGTGGATGGGAAAGTTATAAAAGGCCCCGTCTTGTTCCACGTAGGTGATAAATTCATGCTCTGGGCATCGACGCAAAGGGATAATTTCATTCAGGTAATTAAAGACATCCTCACGCCGGGTTAGAAAGTGGCGCGGGCCAAATGTGTAAGGGTGGCCGCCGTACCAGCTGGTACGAACCCCGGCGCCAAGAAAAGGGGCGGTATCGACTAAGGTTATATCCCAGCCACCTTTTTGCATCAAAAGATGCGTGGCGGCGCAACCGGCCATGCCGCCGCCAATAACCAGGGCCTTTTTCATTTTAACTTCTTTCTTGGTTAAGATTGGTTTTCTTTTTGAGTGGTAACGGGCATGGCATCAAACGTTTTCGGCAATAAATTTTTCTAGCATTTCGTGCATGTTCATCGGCTCATATCCAAACTTTTCTCGAGCACGGGTGTTCTGAATGAGAAAACTCTGGCGAACTGTAGGTGCTATCACCAAACGGGAACGGCTTTCTGTAAGGCGAACGATAGTTTTGACCATTTCCCGTATTGTCATATTTCCATCTGCGCCAATGGTGATGATTTCGTGACCAGACCAATCTTGCTCCAGTACTGTCGCGACAAAGTCGCAAAGACTGCTAATATGCACAGCGTTATTAAATGCCGCATCGGGGTTAAAGTAGCTAATGTCACGGCCCTCTTTAGCGCACCCTAGTACGTTCGTCAGCCAGTTTCTAACCGAGTTCTTGCCGAGCACACCGGGAAGCCTGATTGAAAGACTGTTCGCGTGGGGTAATTGTTCCGCCAAAAGAATCTCGCTTTGGCGCTTCGTTTTTCCGTATGTATCGGGGTTTCTAATCGGCGTCGTTTCGTCAACTTCCCGTTCCACGATATCGCCGAGAACCGAAAGACTCGAAAAATTTATGAACTTTGAAATATTGCAATGGCCAAAATTGGTTAAAATGGTTTTCATTGACCGAACATTGTCTGAATAAAGTTGGTCATCTAAAATGTTTGGTCCCGGAGAACGTCCCGCAGTATGGATGATAGCATCAATATCCGACGGAAAATTGGTGTCTGTGGAAAGATCCCCTGTTAGGACCGCCTCCAGCGCGGCAGGCTGTCCGGCCGGCAACTCGAAGCGTCCCCGTGATCGGCCACAATGAGCCGTTACCCTGTGTCCTCTGCCAAGAAGAACGGGAACGATGTGCGATCCGCTAAATCCGCCGGCACCGGTGACGAGAATATGCACGCCTCAACCAATCGATGAGAGAATTTTATCAACGCTGATACCATGGGCAGCCAAAAGATCGTCATGGCTGCCATAGTTATGAATAAATGCGTCCTTAAGGGTAAATGTATGGAGATCACAGGTTGCCCTAATATCCCACGCAATTTGTTTGGTCTGGGGGGCCAGTCCTCCCTGAGGCGCATGCTCTTCAATAACAATCACTTTATTATGAGATTTCAGAGCATCGGCTATGCCATCGCGGTCCAACGGTTTGAGGGTATGCGCGGAAACCAGCGAAACGGAATTCCCCTGTGCCCGTAACGTATCAGCCACCTCTTTGGCTTGCTTCATGATAACACCGTAGGACATGACGCAGACATCTGTTCCTCTTGTGATGTAGCGCAGCTTTCCAAATTTCCATGGTTCGGCGGCGTTCTCCGTTACAACGGGTTCGCCAGCCTTGCCGATACGTAAATATATCGGGCCCGTTTTTTGGGTGGCGCAATATTTTGTTGCATCAATACATTCGAGCGGATCGCATGGTGCTAGAATCTGCATATTTGGGATGGCGCCGGCAATTGCGATGTCTTCTTGGGTATGATGCGTGCCGCCAAGGGTCGAATAGATAATGCCTGCTCCCATGCCAACCACGGTAACAGGCAAATTCTGATAGCCCAAGTCATCGCGGATGAATTCAAACGGGCGGTAAAGCGAAAACGTTGCAATCGTATAGGCAAAGGGCTGGCATCCCTTGAGCGCCAACCCGGCGCAAATACCGATCATGCTCTGTTCCGCGACACCCACGTTAATGAAGCGGTCAGGATATTCTGTGCTGAACTGCGCCATGCTGCCAGCGGGTGAAATATCAGCCACAACGATATAAATACTGGGGTCGTTCTTTGCAGCCTCATAGAGAGCCTCGGAGAATGTGTTTCTCATGACCTCTGCTCATCAAGTTCTTTAAGTCCGATAAGGTATTCCTCGGGATTAGGGGATCTGTAATGCCATATGGGTATATTCTCCATATAGCTAATCCCCTTGCCTTTTGTTGTTTTACAGATAACGGCCAGCGGTTTCGTGCCGCTTCGGGATGTCACTGTCTCAAAAATCTTTTGCGTATCGTGGCCCTCAACCTCAACTGCCTCCCAGCCAAAGGCGGTAAATTTATCGTCTACGGGATAAAAGCTCGGGTGGGTTTCAGATGTGCGCCCGAGACTTTGAAAGTCATTGTTATCAATAAAGACGACTAAGTTATCTACGTTCAAAGACGACGCCATCATTATAGCTTCCCAAGTTGATCCTTCCTGCAGCTCGCCATCACTGAGAACTGCGTAAATGATGCCGTCTTTTCCAAATCCCTTTTCCGCAATTGCCATGCCGATCGCCATGGAAAGTCCGTGTCCCAATGACCCTGTCGAAGCTTCTATTCCCGGGTTGCCATAATCAGGATGACATCCAAGGCGCCCTTCAGGCGTGCAATATTGATCCAGGTCCTGCCGCGATAAAATTCCCATTGATTCCAATATCACGTATTGGATCATGCAGCCATGTCCCTTTGACATCAGAAATGTATCGGGCGAATTATGAGACGGCCCATTACGCATAAGGCTAAAGTAGATGCACTCTACGATTTCAGTGCAGGAAAAAGCGGAGCCTATGTGAAGGGCCATGACCTGCTGCGAAATTTCTAAAATTCTTTTTCGAAACTTTCGGCAGCGTTTTCTACTGGCCACCGGATCAAAATTTTGGGAAGGCGTTGATTCTGACATTCGCGGATATTTATCCCGTAATAAAAGTCCAATAATAATCACCGGTAAAGCCGGATTCGTTGAAAATCGTTTCCCAACCCTTTGGATAATCATGAGTGTATGCGGTTAGGACCCAGTCCTCGAACATTTCTTTTTCCTCGGGCGTACGGTAGCTGTCGACCTGAATGTATGCATGGCCGTTTCTGGCCACCCGTTCGACCTCGCGAACGGCCCGGATGCACCGGGGGCGCTCCAAATTATGGACCGTATTAATGCAAATCACCGCATCAAAACTGTTATCGTGGAAGGGCAGATTCTCGACGCTTCCCAGTATCAATCGCCGACTGACTTCCGGCTCGCAATTTTTGATCGCGTATTCCGAAATATCCAATCCGAAGGCCTCCAGCCCCGGCAATACCTGCGACAGATCTTTAACCAAAAAGCCTTTCGCGCAGCCCACATCAAGAATGCGCATGCCGGGCTTCAGGTTAAAATGACTGACAATATCCTCGGCAATCGGCACCCACCGTCCGTCATAACGGTATCCGCCGTAACCGTATTCACGCTCACCATCAAAATAATCGTAACCATACTCGCGCGATTTCCGGATATGCTCGGCGGTTTTGGTATGAGAGCGCTTCTGGATGTTTCGTTTCCCCGATGGGTAACGGTGTAGGAGATTGAACTCAGGCATTATCTTCCTACATAATTTGAACGGATTCCGACCGGGCTCGCTGGCATCTTTAACTGATAAAGATCATCATATAACAAGTTTAAACAATCGGGTCTAGAAAGCTCTA
>ENA-UOXV01002432-UOXV01002432.1-marine-metagenome-genome-assembly--contig:-NODE-2432-length-24360-cov-6.683110_pt1 | contig 24360 bp, 42 predicted proteins | sample MGYA00238165_ERZ766961 | MGnify/ENA primary metagenome ERZ766961 (study PRJEB28924, sample SAMN03173240) | marine metagenome | biome: Marine; feature: Water; material: Subsurface seawater | place: North...
CTCCGACGGCATGAGCGCGTATCCGACAGATGACCCCCTTGTGAGACCGGTGCCAGCCCCACTTTGGCGCGAGCCTGCGCTCACAAGTCGAACGATTTTGCTCAAGGCAGTGCTGATCAGGCAACACGTAGATGCGCCGGTTTTCCGGATAGAGTATCAGCAACTTGTAATTGTCTACATCTTTTGAGGGGGTCTTAATCCCGTTCGGAAACACGGAACCAAGTCAAAAGGCATCATCTGCTCCATCTCATCTTAAGAAGCAATGTGTTTGAGGCTCGGGGACTACCGACTCGTGCTGGAGGGCGGCTACAGTCGAATTCTCCTCTTGTACCTGCTCTGTACCGTCCTGTTTGCAACGAGACGAATCGAAAGCAGCGAAGAGCGCAGCGAAGAATGGACTTCGTATAGGAGGGTGGTGACCTGCCCCGCTCTTGAATGGGCCGATTGCTTGTGCTGCAGCCCTATGCGCCTGGTGAAGGATTGTGATCGAGACCCGTGTCGGTCCTCGGTGCGTGGCGCGTAGAGGCCAGAGACCACTTACTTACTCCCCGAGTTCCTACACTCTCGCCCAGTAGGAAGGGTTCCTAATTAGGAGCCGGTTTTGACTAGTATGAAAAATACTAGTTGCTGGACACGACAACGATATATAATATACCGCTATAATATACCGTGTCCAGGAAACTATCCCTTCATATGAAGGGCTTTGGGACTGACCGGACTCCAGATTCCGCTTCAGAGTCGCGGGCATCCCTCCAGAGCGATGCCTGCGCTCTGGTGGCAGGGCGGCCTCCTTGCCATCGCGGTTGTGCTACAGTTCAGTCCAGCGGTCGGCTGGGCCCCTGCGCTTACTTTGCCGCGTCCTGGTGTAGGGTCGCTGTCAGCACGACACCCTTCGACGGGCTTCCCTCGAAAAGATTTTCAAGCGCGAGGACGTGGGCTCTTCAGTGACAGCACAGCCATCAGCCGGGGAAGCTTATGTGCAATAGTTGCGACTTCAAAGGAAGGACCGAGCGCGGAGAGCATGAGTAGGTCCGAAGAAGTAGCAGAACTCAAGCGTAGACTGGCGCAGCGGGAGGAAGAGATCCGTGCAATGGCTGCGCAACGCCGTGCGTCCAGCGAAGAGCAGCGTGCGCGCAAAAGGTCTGCACCCGCAGCCCACAACGTGTATCATCATGCACTAGCCCCTTTCATGCACCATTTACAGCCAGCATACGTGCGACTGACTGAACGTGATTTCGCACTCGCTGCTTGGATTGTGCGGCGCAGGTTGGACATCCTTGCGCAGTCGGCATCGAGAGCCGTGAAACAATCCAAGGGCCAAAAGAGCCAAGGTCTGGAGACTACGGAGGGGCGCTGGGCGGCATTGCCTGCTCGCATCCGTGGGGCATACCGCATCGAGCGGTCAATCGGAGAGGGCTCGTATGGAGAAGTACTGCTCGCGTCGCTGAAATCCAAGTCGGAGGGCGATGGAGCGCAAGACGTGTCGCCATTTCTGGTCGAGGGTGCAAGTGATGGTGCAGCGCCAATAGAGGCTCCCATGCACTGTGCGATCAAGTTGATCCGCCCGCGCGCTGGTGAGGAGCCGCTTGTGATGCGCGAGGGTTTGGTGCTTTCAATGCTTGCATCGCAGCGATTACCGCGTTGTTACGACTACGGACTGAGTAACGGAATATTCTATATTGCCCTTGAATATTTTCAAGGCGAGGATCTGAACCACCGCTTGGAGCACCATGGGGCGCTTTCACCACGGGAGGCAGCAGAAGTGGCAGAACAGGTGGTCAAGGCCCTTCGAGACATCCATGCTGCTGGCTTCGTGTACCGAGACATGAAACCGCAGAACATCATCGAGACCGTGAACGAAGGACAGATGATCTACCGTCTCATCGATTTCGGTTCCGTAACTGGGATGACTGGCTGCCTCTTCGGGGACATGGGTCAGGAGGAGCAGGAGGAGGAGGGCTTCTGCCGGCTTGATAGCTACGGCGACGAGACAGCTCGACGCTTGCGGTCGGTGTTTCGAAGCATGGATGTCAACGGAGACGGTCAGCTTTCGGGGCAGGAGATCGCGCAGTGCTTCAAGGCCGTAGGTGTTCGTCCGGATTTGGGTAAGGTACGCCGCCTGATTGCGCGCTACGAAGCACGTGACGGCTCGGGCATTGATGAAGCTGCGTTCATGGATCTCTTTGGGTGCCGTCCCGCGCCCACACATTTGATCTGACATCTGCGGGCAAAACGGGATGGGGACTGACGATAGCTTTCGGTGTGAAGTGTGCCGAGCTGTGCTGGCGCTGATCTTACAGTGCTCGCGGGGTGTTCAGGGAATTGGTGAGTGTTCAGGACTCGGCGACACCGACAGGGACATTCAGTTATATGGCGCCAGAGCAGTTTCGCGACGGTGCGGCGCTGACATCTGCGACGGACTTCTACGGGCTGGGCGCCACGCTGTTTAAGCTTCTCTCAGGGCGCCTGCCGCATGAGCCTGCCAAGGACTTGTCCTGGCGCCCGGGCGGCCGCACTATCTGGGATGAGCGCGATGACTGGCGCCGTCTCATCTGCGGAGAAGCTGCTGCTCCCCCACCACTGGATCAACTCCCCGCAGGTAAGCTTTCTCGCCCCCGCTGCCGCCCCCGCACCCGCCCTGCCCACGCCCGCATCGAAAGGTGAACGGCGGGGGCTGCTACGCAGAAGTTCCGCGAGAGCTGAGGGACTTTATCGGGCGGTGCCTTGCCAAGCTGCCGAGTGAGCGCTTCGATGACGCTGAGGACGCCCTGGACGCGTTGCGCAGCATTTCTTGGAGAGACACGCAGAATCCTGGAAGAGGTTAGTGCCGCTGTAGGTGGGACGTGGAAAGGGGTGATTTGGGCGGGTGTGTAGAAATGCTGCTGTAGACAGCGTGGGCGGGGGTGTAGAAATGCTGCTGTAGACAGCGCAGGTCCTTCAATGCGAATTTTCCAGACGATTTCAACACGACATTCGATTGCCGGGTGCATGCCGCAAGACAGCCGCAAGCGATTATGTATGTATTGGCATAGCAATCGAGAGAGGTGCCCCTCACTAGCCCAAAGCATGGTGCTCCTTTCCGAAAGCATTTTCGACTTCATCACTTGCGGTTCACTTCTGCGATGATACCGACGCGCTCATGGTCTGAGCAGGCCACCTCGAGGTACGGGTGAGCAAGCAGATCCGCAGCTGACGCGCGAGCCTTTGGTTCCACGGCAAGGGACCGCTTGTAAAAATCCATGAAAGGCGCTGAGAACTCTGCTTCCTTTTTGAGACGAGGTGTGCCCTTGGTTGCTATGAGGTAGAGCGCACGAAGAGGCTGCTCGCGTAGATATGGGGGCTCCCATTCCGCCATCTCGATCATCATTATTCCGAGCGACCAAATGTCAACCTTTTGGTCATACTTGAGCCCCCGCACGAGCTCGGGCGCCATCCAGTAAGGAGTCCCGACCATCGACTGCCGCATGTCTTTCTCCTTGGTCAGCTGCACGCAGAATCCAAAGTCCGCAATCTTGACCTCCCCGCGCGTGTTGACAAGAATGTTGTCCGACTTGATATCACGGTGAAGTCGGCCCATCGAGTGCAGGAAGTCCACTGCTTTCAAGCACGGTTTCATGAAACCTGCGATCTGCGCCTCCGTGAGCTCCTTGCGTTTCTTTTGGTATGCCTGCAGGATCGTGGTCAGCGAGCCACCATCCATAAGCTCCATCACGACCCACAGGCAATTGTCGAACATGAACGTTTCACGATATTCGACCACGGACGGGTGCTCTGACGTTTTCATCATCGCGATTTCGTTTTGCAAGCCCGGAAGGTCTGTGTCCTTCCCGAGTGTCAGTCGTTTCAGTGCGAGCTTTTCCCCTGTTTTGCGGCTGGTCCCCTGGAAAATGGTGCCCATGCCGCCTTGCCCGATACTTTTCTTATTGATTTCGTACACACTGTTAGGGTCGTCGCGCAAAAATTGCACTGCCATCCTGGCCTCGACAGATGCCTGTTTGGCAGTAGGTAGTACTGGCTCGCAACCCTGCTCCATCTGAAAGCGAAGCACATCAATGATTGCATCGCCATGCTCTGCCACTTCCTCTTTACTAATGTTGGCGTTTCGAAGCATGTCCTCCCACCCTGGCGGAAGCCCGACGAAACCCGTCTTCGACGAAGGATCCACCTGCACATGGTAGCGGTGCTGGAAGTTGAACGGTGATCCGATATTCATCGGTGCCTCCTCCGCGGCCACCTCGGACTCAGCCGGAGGTGGGCGCTGCTGCTGTGCCGCTCCGACATTGATTCCTTGTTTCTGCAGCGCGCTGGCCAGCTTCTCTGCGCCGTCCTTGAGAGTCTCCCTGAAACCCTTGTGCTCTTTCACCTGCCGTCCACACATTTCTCTCTCAGCTGCTCTAGACCCGACACCACCTCACCAATTGCATGTTCTAACACTACGCCTACAAGCATCATCAGTACAGGGGTGCTTTTGGTTCCAAGAAATACCTCACGGGGCGCTGGGCCCGACTGATCAATTTTGCGCCGCTGAAGTGAGACAGTGACAGTCTTAGATGCTCCAGGCCGGAGAACTTCAAGCAAGATGGTGGTTCCAACTGGACCGCGAATGAGCGGGGCCACTTCTTCTGCAGTCATGCCCTTGACTACCACGCCATCGACAGAAACAAGGCGGTCGTCTTCTTGAATCTGGGTACGAGAGTAGGGACCCCTTCAACTCTCAATGCCAGCCAGTACACGGCGCCAGCATTCACAGGCACTGCGTGTCAGTTTGGAAAGGACGGTGTGAAGACTACCTGGCCGCTCAGCGCGGCTGCGCCCCCCGGATGGAGATTCTTGAATTTCAGGATGCTGTACCTACCGGGAGTCGCGGTTGTGAGTCACATCGTCGCAACTAGCTTCACGACAAGTCGCAAGCTGAGCACAGGTTGACATCGGATTAGATCACTGCGGGTCTACTGGGAAAGTACTTGTTTGGCTTCAGCAGGGCGCCGATGCCTGCGATTTCAGGCGCCGCCATCTGATCCACAGAAGAGCCATGCGGTTACATTGCGCGCCTGCCTGATGTCGGGACCAGCAGGGCAGTGCAACTAGCCAGTGGAGGGTTGTGAGGATGGTTAAAGCATGCGTAAGCGAAGGCTGAAAGATGTGGCGGTGGACAGTGAGCTGACCCTGCGGCACGTCGACGGCGCGATCGCTCGCCGCGGAGAGCTCACGTAAAGTGGTCGCCGATGACCACTTTTCCCACTGGTACCTCGCAGGGAGCGACTTGCGCGTTGCGGGCGCATGCGCTTGCGTTCACATCTTATCTCGCCGTTCTTCTTGATTGCATTCCCGCTCTATCCCTCAGTGTGCCTCGCCTGGAAGTTGCCACAGCAACATCTTTGGTTCCGCTTTGCACCCTCGGCTCCAGGGTTCCAGAGGAAGCCGGGGCTCTCTCCTGGAGCACTTCTCGCGATGTCTGGACCGATTCTCGATGGATCCGGTAATGGACTTGATAAGCCGCCGCTACGTGTCAGTAGCCAAAACCCAGGCGTTTCGTCCGAAGATGGTGTGAAGCTATTTTCTGGCCCTGCGTCCCGCAACATGGGGCCCATCCTTGAGGTCTTCAAGGGAATTCTTCCAACGGGTGAGAGCATGCGCCCCACATCTAGACCCTACATCCTGCGTGGGGGATGGGGCTGTCTGATCCGCCTGAGCTGCAATGTAAGAGCGCTGAAGGCACTTTCGGCAGACACGAAGGGTTCAGCCATCTCGATCGCAGAGGGATCAGGAATGCACGTCGAGAACTATGCGCAGGCGTACCCAGGCATGGTCTGGAAGCCCTCAGACATCGACCCAGCTGCAATTGCTTCAATCAATGCCTACTGTTCCGGGTGCAGCTCCTGATCTCGAGTTTTAGCTCCCCGGTTTAGGGTGTGGGTTTGGGTTTGGGTTTGGGTTTGGGTTTGGGCTTTGGATCTGGAAGTTTTTGCATCATCGAGCCCCCTGAAAGATCACGATCGGCTGTGCATTGACAGCATACTTGCCAGGCTGGGTAATGTGCGCGATGCCGTCATTTTCAACACCATGGAGCCAGCCTGGGAAGCGTTCGCCACGGAAGATGACGAGGGGCCGTGCAAGCTTTTGTACGTTGTAAATCTGTGCCATATTTCACCGTGGGGTGCCACTGAGGGTCTTTTCGCCGCGGCGGACAAGATTCTTTCAAGCAATGGGCACCTCTGCATCTATGGTGTGTTGAACTTCCCTGCGAGACAAGGTCCACATTCCCCATGGCTTCGCGGCGGCTTTGCTCACCTGCTTTGTTGCTCCTCCTCACGCAGGACCGTTCAAGTTGAACGGAGAGTTCACGTCGGATGGAAACCGCGACTTTGACCAGAGTCTTCGCAATCGCGATGCCACATGGGGAATCAGGTTTCACGAGCTACTCAGCTGCTTGGCTTTTCGCGCCTTCTCGCCCAGAATTTCGCACCTCACGGCAGTTGGCATACGCAGGGATATCAAGGAAGTCGAGGAATTGGGGCGCCCTCTGGGTTTCGCACTCGAGAAGCGATACGAGATGCCTGCAAACAATTTTCTGCTGCACTTTCGCAAGCCCTAGAGATTTGGGGTCGCCAAGCTATGTGCCTCAAGGGCCACTTCATTGCACTCTCAATGAGGATTGATTGGAGAGAACCACACACTGGTGTATTGCACTCTGCGCCCACACAAACGCGTAGGGAAATTCGTACAGAGCACGGTCCTGTGCTCAGAGCTTCTTGTACTCCTCAACAGCATCCGCGTACTTAGCCATCGCCTCCTCAGCAGACAAGCCTGCCCCCGGAGAATTCCACACGTCAAGTGTCAATCTTCAGCAGTCCAAAGACAGCATGGGAGCTTTCCTTTTGTATAAGCAGGGCAGAGACTACTGAGAGCGTGCAGCAGCGCAGGATGGGGACGAAACCCTTGTTCTTCTCCCAAGCATCCCACTTGGATTTGCCGGTGAAATCGAGCATGCCAGGACGGTCCGTGTTGACGTCACCTACCGTCGCCTGCTTAAAGAGGCCATAGAGAACGAGCTTCTGGTCATTGTTCATCTTGGCGAAGTTGGCAGCGAACTCGCCATCCTGCCACGCGTGCACGGTGGGAGTTACGTGCTTACTTCCTCGCATCCAAGAGCCAGCCCCATCTACCCCATGCGATGAACACCATCGGTGAATCACAGTGCTGATACATCGTGTTCTGAGGATGGGCCCATGGCTTCATGCACGCGGAGCGCGACCTCAGGCTCGAGGCGAAAGGCGGGTCCTACATATCATGTTGTGGTACCCTTCGATGAAATCCTTCTCTAGGGTGAATGGGTTCGGAAATAACCTTCTTCTCGACCTCAGCCTTTGCTGCTTCGAAACGATCCTGCACATGCGACGCGTAAAAGCTTTAGCAGGGCGGTGTGATAGCGGAAAAGACCGCGAGTTTTCATGAAACGAGGAACTGTCTCGATTCAGGATTCGTAGTGCAACACCGCGCCAGTGCGTGGTTAGTGGCGCATGTCAGACGAATCTTATCATATTGGGCGTATTCAACTTTCAAGCGGTGCATCAGGCAGGTGCGCGCAAGCAAGAATGCGGATCAGGGCGCGGGAGTTGTGCCTTGTTCGACATTTTGACGTTCTCTACGGCCGCAAGCGACAGCCTCTTTTGTCATCGACAAATGTCATGACGTCAAAAGTTGATTGAAATTTGAGCCGTTTGAGCCCCTGTCTGCTCATCGAAAGGAGCCGAGGCATTGTGCCAAGTCGCTAGCCAGGAACCGCGGGTGCTGGGCCAAGGTAGCGTGCACGGGTACTTCTCAGCACGCCATAGAACGTTTCCATTTCTCAACGGGCAGGCATAGTGGGCAAGTTGTGGGGGCGGCCTCGATCAACGTGTCTCTGGCTCAGGCAGCGCCTGCTGTGTTAAGGATATTGGTGAGGTGTGACATGGCGAAACGTCTTTTGGCCCCCAAGGAGCATGCAAGTGAATGGTTGCTGAATACTGCTGAGGGAGACGTTGGCTCGTGGAGTGGTCTCGATGAATCTGGTGACATTCCACCCCAGCCAAGGCACTTTGAAGGCTTCCCGCCTGCTCTCGACCCAGCTTCGGCTGGTACACAGCTGCATTGGTGCGAATATTCTGTCACCGACTTGTGGCAAATGGACTGCAGGGCACACTCGCGGACGTGGCCGTGCAAAGTGCGACCGAGGTCTGATGGGTGCCAGCGTGTTGTATCAGGTCCAGACAAGTTGGGGGTTGGCCTTTTCTTTCGACACCAGGCGGACGACGGCTCCATGCGTGTGATATCGATTGTGCCTGGAAGCTCTGCGCACAAGAGTGGAGTGATCTTAACTGGAGACAGGTTGATGGCCCTTGATGAAGAGAGCGTCTTCGGTTGGAGCCTCCAAGTTCTGCGGCAACGGCTGCACGGGACACCGGGGTCGATCGTGACGCTGGACCTTGAGAATCCCGATGGCCCTGAGGGCCGAAAGCGCTACCGTATCAATTTGACACGGTGACTACGTGCCCCGTCCGCGTGCCCTTTCCTATCGCGCTTGATAATGCGCCCGCCTAACAAGTGAGCGTGCACCTTGTTACAGGGGTTCTCCCGAGTACATGGCATACTCTGACCTCTTTGGCCCTGCCAACGCCGCACAACTCGACGCCTTGGTCCTCCAAAAACGGTTTTCCCAGCCAGTACCTCGCGTATTGCGTGCGACGCGTGTGCGGAAGTACGCGTTGGTGATAGTGCTCGGCGAGTGGCAGGGAAGAGCAAAAGTTTAATGCCATGGTCGAAAAGCAGCTTAAAGTTGAACAGGCACGCTTCGCGCAATCGCAAGATCGCCGACGGCAGGCCGAGGCTGAGGAAATGGCGGTTCGACAGCAGCTTGAGGATGCCCAGCGAGAGCTCTTCGAAGCAGAGCAGCATCTGGCTGAGGAAGCAGCACAGGCCAATCTCATCAAAAATGAGAATGCCTTCTCTGTTCCAAACGCGCTCTGGTAGTGTTCACAGTAAATCATCCATGATGGCAAGAACAGCTGGACTGCAGGGCAATCAATCAAGAACGTCTGTTCATTCTCTGCATTCACTACCTTTCTCCATCCGATCAGATAGGAGTCCTACCAAAGGACCTAACTTACTGCACGATATGTGTGCGACCGCGTCTCAGTTTAATTTCCCGCAACGCCTGCGCTGGTGGCCGTTCGGAGTGCCAGGATGGAACGTACATCGTTGAGCAGCACCAGTCCAGAAAGTAGCTGCAACCCGCCAAGCCAATCCCGCGTCATGCGCTCGCTTAGCTCAGAGGGGAGAAGAAAGTCTGATCAGGAACTAGAATCTGGTCCAAATTCTTCAAGGCACATTCATACGCAAGTAAGCGGGACAAGCGTACTGGAAGGATATTCAGGAGGGCGATATCATCCGGGTCGTTGAACCACGTCGATATCGGCACCGCGTTCTCGGCCTGCCAGCGCACGGCCGTTTGTAACCCGTGTGGACCCCATGTCTGATCTGATTATAGTGAGGAAGGTTCTTGCCCTGGCGCGTCAAGTCGGCAGACCTGAAGGGAATAGGCGACCGGGGAGTTGTCGACAATCACCACCTGACTCAGGTCGCTCCGCACCTCCGACAGATCTTTGATGAAGTTTCCCTGTTCCACCTTGCACGATGAACGAAAGAGACGCCGCGCCACGATGTCGTGCGGGTCAAGCAGATCGATCACCTTGTCCGCGTAATGCTGCATAGAGGCTGTAAACACCACCACTTCATACCACCTGGGCACAGGAGAAGATGTCGCCTTCATCATGAGCCCCCCGCGCGAAAGGTTCGCACACCCTGGGCGCGCACGTACCGGGAAACTGTTTCAAGGAAGAGTTTTGTGTGAGGCCGCACAGCAACATAGAATATGTTCCCCTGTTTTTCTCCGGGAACATGTATCTTCCACTGGTACTGCGCAAGCGGACGGGGGCTGCTGTGCACCAGCGTTTCATCCAGGTCCAAAATCTGCGGGCACGTATGTTATCCGCCGCTGACAGCGCAATCTCGATACAAGCGAGGAAAGAATACACTAGCGATTGTTTGGTTCTCAAACTAGGTGGCGCTTGCTCGGGCTGCGAGGTCGCCTACAATCGCTCTGCCGAATCTCAAGAGTGAAAGCGCCAGAGAAGGGGGGCGTAGAGAACCAGAGTCATTTTCCGCGGGACTATCGTCTGAGACATCTTTAGTCGGGTGCATTGCCGACTGACGTGTGCAAATGGATCTGGGTAGACGCTGTAAGCTGTTCTTGCGACAAGGTGCGCGCGGTGTGCACTTCCCAGGATCTTTTGAACCATGCGAAGACGTCCCATCATATTCCCGAGAGATGCGAGACCCGAAAATCGAAGTATTACCCAGAGGTATTCAATAATCGTGTCGCCCCATGTTCTGCGCTGCGATGCGGTCTCTTCCATGGCCGGCCGCAGAGACCTACGCCATGGCCGGCCGCAGAGACCTGGTAAATATTTATTTAGCAATTTACGAATTTCTTCTTCAACTTTCTCGAAAGTGCATGAGACAAGTCTCCAAGTTGACCAATCTGAAGGGACAGGTCGGACAGCATGGGCGCGGGGAGAGGGCTGGAGGGGTTTGGGAAGCGCGTTGTTTGCCTTCTAGGCATCATTGCGCTATGCTGCGTGGTCCTCTCTATCTCAGTATCCCAAAAGGTGGGCTTCCCTGACAGAATTAGCACAGGGGTATGGCATGTCTCCCAACCCACGGCTGACAGCTGGCGGCGGTCTATCGCAGGGTGGAGCGCGAACTGAGCTCGAGCAGAAGACAAGTATTTTGGCGAGCAAGCTTGCTAAGTTTGCACTGCCAACAACTTTCACGCTACCGACGCAACACTATAAGCTCACACAGGCTCAATCTGCCAACGCCAAGCGCCTGGCTGCGAACCTGGCTCGCGCGGCGCACACAGAGCACAAAGGGAGCCAGTCGCTCGTCATGGCGGAGCGCAGGCGATGGGGGGGTGAAGAGAAGCGCGAAATGCCTGTGCCCTGGAAGCCCGAGGCTTGGACACTTGGCAAGATAGCCTCAAAGCTGCCCAGGGGGTACCACGTCCTCAAGCCAGGGCAGAAACTCCCCAAGGGCGCTGTCATCGTCAAGCCGTCGCAATTGGCAGGCCTGCACCCTGTTACATCTCTGGCGCGGGTTTCACCTGGCCTGATTACACCCAGGCTCGGAGCTGGTTCACACATGCTCGATGGCGAGGACGAGGCTGTTGAGGGTGAGGCCGGCGAGGCTGAGGCCGGTGATGAGGGGGAGGAGGGAGTTGAGGGGGGTGAAGCGGGGGAAGAGAGACGCGCCGAGGAATCGGAGGTCGTCGAAATGACGCCGCATGAGCGGATTGACTTCGCGCACGAGCAGCATATGCTGGCTCGGAAGGAGAACAACGTGGCGCGCAACGAGCGCCAACAGGCAGCGCAACTGGTCAAGGAGTCTGTTGCGCTCATCCAGAGTGGGTGGGATAAGCACAAGGCTGCAGAGGCGGGCGTCAATGCGGCAAATGAGAAAGTGCGCTACTTTTCCCGCATCCAACGCCGCAGCGCGCATGGTTTTGACGGAGTGCGCTGCGCAACAGGTCAAGGCTGCTGAAGCCATGGTTCAGAACGCGAACAAGGCAGAGGGCATTGCGAATGCCCATGCGCAGGAAATCATTGCCCAAAAGGTATGATTTGTTTCCGCGAGCTGGTCCCGAACGGCACTTGTGGATCTGTTCCTTGTGTGTGAAAGTGAAAAACTGCGTAGCTCGGGATTCCCAACTCAGTGGAGCAGGCTGTCGTGATCTCGCTGAACTTGTCGTGTTGCCCAGATGGAGACAGTATCTGAGGAGCTGAAGGAAGCTGCGGAGGAGAAGTCAGAACAGGCCGCAGAATACGAAGCGACTGCGGATTCATTGGCTCCTCCCGAAGGAGAAGCTGCGGGAGAAGATGCGGGAGAGGATGCGGGAGAAGATGCGGGTGGCGAGACGGAAACTGGGGGTGACGAGGCTGCCTAGTGCGGGAGCATTCGTGTGGTAGATTGTGTTTGTGAAAGCTGCGCAGTCCACGTGTGGGCAGAGTGGTGCACGCTTGTTGCGGTGCCACTGCGCAGCCGGGCTTACGGAGAAGGCTGGTTTGCCCTGTGGGGTCGCATCGTTTTGTTTCGATGCTGCGACCCTAAACCAGACGATGCTGTGCTCCTGTGCAAGCTGTGAACTCCATCGCCAAAAAATGTATTTCTTTACAAGTTTTCACACTCTTGCACACTCTCGCGCAACGCACCTCCAACCTACACCTAAACCTGTGGGGTCATCTCTTTGCAAACTCCCCGACACAGGATTCGCCCTCGGGTAGCGATTCCTTGGACTACACGGGCCATCATAGCCACAGCAGTCCATCTAGATTGTCTTGCTCTCCCTGAGAGCAAGCTCGCCAAGGTCCACGCCGCACACGCCCGGCTCAGTGTCGGCTATCCTCAAATCCGGGCGGAGAAACAGCTTTGAAGCGCGCGCCCACTCTTCTCCCGATCCCCCCACCGCTTTGACGGAGCAAGCAACATTTTGCATAAAATCTGCAAGAGGAGCGTCCGCGAGACCGAAGGGTTGCATGGCTACCTCGCACTGCAACATGCTCGGCAGCGCCGTGGTTGAAATTGCCGACACAACGTCTTTCGAGATAAGGTTCAGACTAGTTTGGAACACCCCGCCGTGCGCACTCGCATTTTGCACAATACACAGCAGCAGTACACCAAGAAACGTGAAGTCAAGAGTAGAACGGGGCATCCAAGCGAGGCTGCGCGCCAGAGAGCACTGCTCTCTTCCTTGTTGCGGGACTCCTTTGTCGACGCGCCAAACGAAAGCGCGTCTTCTCGACGGATTGGTCGGTTTTTGCAAAAATGAGAAAATACAAAATATTAATTGCAATTCACAGCTGTGAATTGCAATTCACAGCCGTGCTTGGGATCGGGGGCCAAGCAGGTGGGCCCCGCCGCCTATCTGGCGCAGGGGCGCAGGGCTGAACGAACGATAAAGCTGCGACCTACCTCCCCACAGCCGCAAGGCCTCTCTCCCGAAGAGGAGCTAATCAGTGTGGGCTGCAGGTTCGTCGTGGTTACGCTGCGCCGTTGTGGCGAGGGCGAGGCGAGCATTGCAGCTAGCAGCCGTACGCGCAAAATATCGTCTCTTCGGTGATCTACGGCTAGATTTGTGAGAAGATGGATAGTGTGGAGCTCATGTTGTTGGCGGGGTCGGCTGTGATGCACCAATTTGTGTTCCAGGTCAGTCCTCGGGATCTCGTCCGGCATTTGCCCATGCACCAATATTGCCGGCACAGCTGAATACTAGCAGAATTACGCGATACTTTAGGGCACAAATTAGTACGCGAAAGTTGTGGGGCTGGACCTGCTGGCACTGTGATTACGCCCTGTTCCGTTGCTAACCATTAGGTGGGGCGCGGGTTGTGTGCGCATACCCAGGCCGTGTGCAACTCTGAAAAGGTCGAAAAATATCGGCTCAAAAGCTGCTATGTTTCACACGTACATTGTGCGATTGCAATCGGCTCTTGTGTGCTATACTGGGCCACGCAGGCCGTATCAGTCATGTCGCCGGAGTTCATGGTCGAAGGTCCCAAAGAAGCTGCACTCACTAATTGGATGCGCCGCACGATCGCCTTCTCAGTCGGATACTTTGCCAACGATCTTGTTGTGATCTTGCTACACAGCGAAGTTGGTGGCACGGATATGATCGCCCACCACATCATCATCGGCGGCTTCTTCCTCCTCGGTTTTCTCCAATCCAAACCTCGGCAACCCCGCGGCAGCGGTGCCCCTCTGCGCGTGATGCTTGGTCGGTATTTGGACGAACCACTGAGGCGTGCACGATCCGGTGGCATGATTTCCAGGGCTACTCGACAACTGCTGCACGCCGTATCACTTCCTCTTTCTGATTGAGGAGTTCTCAACGCCTTTCCTCAACCTTCGTTGGCAGCTTCGCAACAACAAGGACTCGATGGTTTACCAGGTCTCGCAAGTGGCCTTTGCAGTGCTTTTCTTCATCACCCGCATCCTCATCGGCACAGGTGTCGTCTGGCTTTCCGGGTGTAAGGTACTCCTGCGCCCCTTCACCAGGTCCCGTGGGGCTGCCCGGCTTGACGGCCTTGCGCGTGGCTCAGGTTCTCCCGCAGTACATTCTCGCACAGCCCGCGCGGTACAGACAGCTGCATCTGGGACTCCAGTTTTTGGCGTGTACGCTCTCGCGTTGCCTCAACCTGTTCTGGTTCTTCAAAATCGTCCGGATCGTCCTGCGCGGCGGCGCCAAGACCTACATCGATGAAAGCAAGATGGACTGACCAAGTGCCATCTTGTCCAGCTAAGAGCATGGATAGGTTTCGAAGAAGGGAGAGGGGGGATGCGGGATGCGGGATGCGGGATGCGGGATTGGGGGGTTCCTGCGAGGGGCATGTGCATAGCGTATTGGCACTGGCTGATCAAGCCAGACAAACAACAAAAAACACACATTTTTGACATTCGCTGCTCATGTGCCTTTGAGCATTTCAGGGGGCGCGGCGCTCTAATGCACACCGCTCGCGAAGCGCCGGGTGAGTGCGAGGGCGGCAGGAAAGGTAGCTAGGCGGCCGACGAGAGCACCGGCGAGCACGTCGGAGACAAAGTGGCGGCCGAGCGCGATGCGCGAGAGGCTCACCGCGAGGCCCCAGGCATAGATGGAGGGCACGACGAGCGGGCCCTGTGGAAGGGCTGGGCTTTCGCCTCTACCGTTCTCAGCCAACCACACCATCGCCGACGCTAGTGCCCAGCACCGCGTTGCGTGCCCTGAAGGAAACGAAAACTTGTCCACGCCGACAAATCTGTGCACTTCAAGACTCTCAGCAATCTCGAGTCGGCCTGTCTTGACATCGAAGAGAGGAAGCTGCACGGTGGGCGCGCTGGCAAGGAATGTTGCCTGGCATCATGTTTATGAGCAGGTGGGCGTTTGCGGCGGAAGATTTGCTTTAGAGAGACGATGATGGGGATGTCGAGCAGCTGTTGGCCTGCGCTTCAGTCAGGGCTCTGGCGCTCCTGGCCATGCGCCCGCCCGGCGCCGCTACTACCAAGGAGCGATATGCGCCATGCGGCTGAAATCAGTGGACTGGGGCGTAGGGTGGCGGTGTGAACGCTCACCAGAGCTGCCCCAAGAAGAATGGCGTCTGGCCGCAGAAATGCATCGAGCGACCTTTGCTGCGCCAAGATCCACCCTGGTACCAGGAGGAACCAACAAAAGCCATCTGCTTAATGGATTTCACATGTTCAGACGCCGTCAGAGCAGCCAGACGAAAACCTGAACGCGTGCAGAGACGGACGGGCGCATGGACCCCCCAAGAAGGAGACGGCTTCACATACCCACCTCCCTACAGTTGCCCCCATCGGCCCACCCTGCACGCATGCCAATTTCGATTACGTGAAGCGCAAAGCGGAAAACATGCAGCGATATCTCAGTTCCAGCACCGTGACAGGTCATCATGGCACCAGGGGCGGACTCCCACAGGCCCAATGGTACGGAAAGCTGCGTTCGATGCGCTGAGATCGATCGCCTGAAGCCGCTTCCACATCGCCTCTCTAGTCCCGTATCTCCCCATGGAGCAGTTTCCGCCCTGCGCCGCTCTCCGGGACGCCGCTGACTCAACGCAATCTAAGCCATTCCCTGTTTCGCGGCAGCGGTCCTCTCTAGACACCGCTACACACCGTCCCAGGTACGTTCTCAAGCGAGTAAGTCTGAAAATGTGGAAAAGTTGCGGATTGCGGATCCGGAGAACCTGCGGCATTCCTGTGGCCATGCGTCTACGGGGCCAAGGTTTCCTCAATGCAGCAGCGTTTTTCTTCGCGGTGTCTTGTCCTGAAGCCAGAGCGAGCTGTGTGGATATGATTTCGAGCACGCGTGTTGCTTCTGCAGCATATGTAAATGTTGGTTCTGTGGCAGCCCTGCGACCGCTCAGGGCGCTAGAGGGAAATAGCTGCTGCAAAAGCAGCAAACAGCGAACCAGGAGGGAACCTCTGATCGGCCGAGATCTGAACGGGGCTAAGTCGCGGGATGCACGATGTCGGACAGCGCGGCTAGGGCCCCTGATGCAATTTGGACTTGGGGCGGGAGGTGAAGACTCGGTTTGCGATGTTCCCGACGGCCTTGAGCAGGCAGTGCAGCAGCTAACCAGGGCGATGACGTCGGCCTTGCTCAGTGGGAAGCGGGGGCTGCTGGTAGACGTCCTGGTGCCCGAGGCGGACCCCATGAGTCGTGGGTTTGAGCCGCAGTCGCTGCTTCGGCTGACGGAGGGAGTCATCACCTCTCTCTCACGGACGTCGTCGGGGCCATTCAAGCTCGTGTTGCAGGACATGGAGCAGATCACCAAAGCACTTGTGTTCTTGCGCGAGAGTAACGTCACTGCTCCGCTGCTTGAAGACGGGCTGCTAGGGGTGGGGAGTCTGGCAGCGGTGGAGGGCCCGAGCGCCTCGTCCGGCGGAGCGGTCGTTGGGCCCGAAGACGCGGTTGTGATTCTCGTGGCACCGTCCAACAAAGGTGCCCGGATGACAGGGCCGGTGCGTGGGGTGCTGATGGCGGCAGAAGCACGCATCACGGTGGTTTTGAACCAGTGTCTGGACGCCACGGGAGATGACGGGCGGCCGGTGGGCATCCTGCCAATCGAGCTTCTCCGCTTCGAGCCCGTGTACTGCGTGCAGCCGCTCGCACTCGCCGCTAGCGCGCCCAAGGGGATGCGGCCTGCGGACGGCGCGGCGCCATCGAGCCGGCGGATCGCCATCACGCGGGCGTTCCCGGGGGAGTGGGGCACCTTCCTCTGGGAGGACGACGACCAGCGATACGACCTCCTCGAGACCTCGCGCAACAGGTATCCCCCACCCGCGCCGCGCCCGCAGCCCGCCAGGACCGCGCCGAGCCCTCACACACGCGCGTGCCGATTCCTACAGCTCAGTGCTTTGCGTCCGCAGGCCTTCGAACGCGCACGTGCTGCAGGTCTGTCAGCGCCTGGTCGGAATGTAGGCGTGCAAAGCGGGGCGCGCTGTCTCGAAGATCGAGTGGTAAGCCAAGGGTGTACAGAGCAAGGCCACGACGTTGCGCCGAAGCAGAATAAGAGCACAGTCTCTAGCCTTCCATGAGCTCTTTTTCCTTCTTCTTGTAGGCAGCGTCAATATGAGCGATGTTCTTGTCGAGCACCGCCTGGAGCTGTTTTTCAAAGACTCGCTTATCGTCCTTCTCGAGCGCCTTGATAGCCTTGTCGTTGAGGGCAGTCTGCCTTACACGGCGCGCTACCGTCTTCGCTTCCTCTGTGATGAGCCCGGCTTGCTTGACAAGCTTCTGCCTCGTTTCCTGCGTCAACTTCGGGATGGGGATCTTGAGCACGGTCCCAGCAATCTGCGGGTTGAGATCGAGACCGGCCGCGCGGATAGCCTTGTCGACGGCGGCGACGAGGTCTGGATCGAACACAGATACCTGCAGGGTCTTGGCGTCTAGCGAGGAAACCTGGGCAAGAGCCCGTCACCGCGTGAGGTCTCGCGCAGTTGCCCTCTGGTAGGGGGCAGTGTCCAAGGCACTGGGCGGCAGCACTGCTGGGTAAGGGGACTTCTGCGGAGCTGATAGAGGACCTGCGCCACGTGCGATAACCCCAACGACGACGCATGAGCCTTCACCTTGACGCGATCCAGCATCCGTGGATCCTGCCACCGAAAACAGATCGCTCCGTCATCGATCACGGATCGGGGAGCGGCTGTCATCGTCAATTCTGCGTGTCAGCCAAGCATAGCAGAGTGCCGACTAATGACGACGAAACTCTCACCGCACGGCCTGTGCGAAGCTTCTCTAGGTCATCCTCCATTTTTGCGATTGCGGTTCTCTTCAACATGGCCTCGAAATCCTGCGAAAGTTATTCGGTTCATGGTGTGATGCGGCACAGCCCCGTGTGGAGGCACGCGCCACAGAAAATGGCACCAAAACGGCACCTTGAGGTGGGCATCAAAGTCGACTTCACCGGAAACTTCGTCCTCGTCCGCCCCCTTCTTGCCCCCCTTGCCTCCCTTGCCTCCCTTCTTGGCAAATCCACGCTCTTCCCGGCGCGTAGTCACCGCCCACGCCTGAGATCCGGGTGCGCAGGTGAACATTACTGCCCGAGCGTCAAGGCAGTAAAGCGATTTCTTGGTCAACCGTATATACTGTGCCGCTCAGTGCGTGCCCGGGGGTACAGTATGCCCGGTACAGTGATCCGCTGTGAAGACAACAGTTGGCTGGCACAGAATCCCTGCGACTATCAGCTGGGACAGACACACTCCAGGAAACCCACGAGGAGTGCAAAGTGCTCGACATTGCAACGCTAGACGCCCACAGTATGCTTCGATGGCGCGCTCACGAGGGCCAAGAGAGGACCTTGCATGAACAGGGTCCAGGGGGTCCCAGCGCTGCAATGCCAGCCCTGGTCGAAAAACACGGCGCTGGTCCTCGAATCACGAGTAGCGGCGCTCGCGCCGACGAAATACATGGATGTTCAGAGGGACTGTTAGTTGTACGTACAGCTCCGACGGAACGAGCATTCAGGGATGCAAGAACGCGGCGCGAAAGCATCGCAGTCGTCGATCTTCGACTAGCGAAACAAGAACACTAAACCTGAAACGCGCCAATTCTGTGTAGGCTGGTACTGTGGCCCCTAACTTAAGGAGAGTTTGGGGAGCCTGGTGAAGGCAAGCGGCCGGGGTGCCATGGCGAGGCGTGCGTGGGTGAAACGTGACAAAGTGGCGGCCCTTCAACTTTGAGAACATGATGGGTTCGCTTGAAGCGTCGGTTGAACGTGGAAATGGAGTCCACAGGGGTGCTGATCCGCGTTCGACCACTGTGCAGCGCGCTGCACAGTGGGTGTCTTGGCAGTTTGGAGAGCGGTTGACGCTCCAGAATGCCGTACCCGCTCGATTTGAGTGGTGCAGAGCATCGTCGACGGTTGTCAAGGATCCTGTTGCTGGGCTCAAGGGGCGTCCAGCGGCTAAAAAGGAAAACTTGGCTCTCTTATCTGCACCGCGCTTGGCCGGCAATTCTAGCAATTCCAAGAAAACACAGAGACGCGCGATTAGCCCACCTCGTCCGCAACATAAGAAACACGGCGAATTGCTTTTGTCCCCGTCTTCAGTAGTCGATGCTGCGGCTAGTCTGCTGAGACAACCGGAGGACCGTCTGCGCCCCAGAACAAGTATGACTCAGCGCGGAGCGATGGTGGTACTTCCCCGGCCACCGTCGTCGTTCGATCCCTTCAATCTGTTGGGAACATAGCTGTAAACCCCTTCTCACTCTTACAGGGGGAGGGCCAAAAGCTGGGGTCGGATTTCGGCGTCAGCGGGGTACGTGTCGCGCGACCCCGTACCTCGGTCCCGACGTCGCGGCGAACACTTGCTGCCAGTGCCACTGCAGAAGCGGGGAAGGATTTCAACAAACACGTCCGAACCAGACCAGGAGCTATGCCTGGCAAGGTCTGCCCCATCACGCCTGGTTCTTGTGCGGGTGTATGCGGATATGAATCTGCACGGCCGCGGCGCTCTAAACGTGCGTCGACCTACACGTTGAAGCGGTCAAGACATCACTCTGAGCGCGCTTCGAGTGGCAGGTGTATCTGCACCAGCTGCCAAGCGAGGAGGAGGAGCGGCAGCGGGCGCGTTGGTATGCTATCAACTGGGTGATGCGGCAGCAGGAGGGGGCCCTCTCGGCCCAGAATGCTCCACGTGTCTAGTGCGATTCTGGTCGCGCTGTGAATTTGCCTATGAAACGTGCATTTGTCGGAGCTGTGAGAAAATGTTGACCGATCCATGAGTAGATTCTGGGGTCAGAAAATTTTACTCTCCCTGCAGCGACGGGCCCTCCCCGACTCGCTCGCCGCAGCTCTCTCTAAAGGGCCACGCTGCGCCTCCACGTATCTACCGGGAGAAGGTTTAGGCCTTGAGGTTCTGCAGTAGCTTCTCGAGCTTGTTGATGTTTTTGACAAAGTAGGGCACAAAAGTTGGCGCAACGCGCGTCTCGGCCACGTGCACAACGCCCTTGTTCACGTAGAAGTCGACATTGGAGGAGCTCTCGACCTTGCCGGCGAGCGGCGCCTGCGTCTGCGAGGAGGTCTGCCAGTCCTTGACGCGCCCAGTGGTCTTGTGCTTGAGGCACATGATGTGGGCGCGGAGCTCCTCCTCAGCCATTCCATCCGCAAATGACGCAAGCTTCGCCGTCGAGATTGACGTGTAAAGGCGCAAGTACGAGCGCAACATCGGCAGGCGGTGCTGCTGCCGGATTTCCTGCAACAGAGTGTTCCACTGCTGGTTCAGCGTCTGCGAGATGGCCTTGGTGTCCGGGTCCTTGTAGTTGGGAACGCAGGGATAGATGGACTTGGGTGCAGCGTTGCGAAAGAACTCCTCATACATGTTCTCTTCGCCTTTGCCGAGGCGCACGAGCTGGTCGGGGTACTTGTCCTGAAGCTTTTGCATGATGATGTCGTCAACAGCTCGCTGAGGGCATAGTGAGACACACATGGCACAGAGCTTGAGCATCTGCTCTGAACGCTTGGTGTGCTGCTCCTGCTGATACGGGCGCGCAAGATGCTGTGTCCGCGAAAGGTACACGATCACCTGCGACAGCAAGCGCGTCGCGTCCGTGTAGCGCCGCATCATCATGTACGAGAAGCCCATCATGTAATAGAGCGTGATGTAGCAGCTAGTCACACGCATGTAGAGCGGAACCTTGTCCGAAATTGCACCTGCAAAGTCGAGCCCGTCGATCGAACGTAGCGCGGTCCGAAAGTCGCCCACAGCAACGTGCAGACGCGCCATACAGACAAGCGAAAAGTAGCCGAGAATGTACTGCACGTTGACGATACCAACCTCAAGCGTGAGCGCCGAGTGCAGCTTTCCTGCTGTGGGATCCGCCCTGTCCTCTGCAAGGATGCGGTTGATCTCTGACCGTGAGATCATTCGCTGCAGCGTCTGCATGACCTGCATTGTGTCCCAGACATGCTTCTCCCCCTCGAGCACCTCAAGCTCCGCGGCAGTACGCTTCTTCAAATCCTTGGTCCGGTAGCGACAAAACTCGTGTGACTGCGTAACGATCCTCACAGTGAGCGCTCGATGCTGTCGGGGCAGAGAGCCGCGCAATCCACGAAAAGCGCTTTTTCGGCCTGTGGACTTAACCTGGTAGACGAACTCATCGATCATGTCCCAGAGCCACTGCGCAGGAAGGTCAATCTCTTGCGTCTCGTCGTCGTCCGAAAAGAGCCAGTCGAAAAGTTTCAGCTGCACAAGCATCGCAGGTTAGCGGGAATTGGGTGGGCTGGCATGCGACCCATCACTGCTCACAAGGCGAACCAGGCACCGCGGCCGGTGCGACGCAATCAGAGCGCGGGGCGGGAAGGTCGCATACGTAGTTGTCCCAGGACTCGATGCGCTGCTCGATAGTAAGTGCATTCCCAAGCTTGAGGTACAGGTGCCGGTGGTAGAGCTCGCGGTACAGCATCAGGAAAACTTCCTGTAGCGACGCACGTCCTCGCACACATCAGCCCATCGCACAGCGGCGTTGACTTGCATACAAACAGCCAGGCACATCCAAGTCGCGTTTTCTCTTCCTCTAGGGGTTTGGTTTTGCGGGACCCACATCATCGTAGGCGTGCGGCGAGATCTGGTCCGGGTGGGGCCACGGGCGGCTCTTGAAATAGCGGTCCGAGATGTTGGAGAACTTGTACTCGTAACAGGCCTGGATGCCGTCGAGTTTTTCCTGCCTCAGAGCAGGGTCCGGCGAGTAGCCCTGCCCGTTGGCGTTCTCCACGTAGATGTTGCGGTAGAGCAGCTCGTAGAACTCCCGCACAAACTCCTCCACCGCCTGCGGGATCGCGGCCTGAACACTGTGCGGCTCCTCCTCCGGCAAGTGGTAGTCCCTGCCAGGGCATGGGCCGCTCTTTTCAGCCCCACGGGAGGCCTGCAAACGATAAGTAGTCCAATGTCCAGGCTCCGGTACAGGTAGCCAAGCTTATGGGCCCGAGCACAGCCACTCCGGATTAAGCCACTGCCTGTCCAGCGGGGAGAATCCCGGCAAACAGATCTACCGTGACGCTCGCACCAATGGGCATATGCGATATGAACAGGCACAAAAATTGCCATCGCAAGGACATATTCAGCACAGGTGCCCGTGAAACCAGCACGCTACGGAACCGAACCCCTCCCAGCATGCGGCACGTCACCACACTTGAGGACACCCCGCGGCCCGATGTGACGCAGAATGGCTAGCGGATGGGCACACACCCACGCTGGTAGTGCTGACGCGAAAGATCCTGCGCTGCTGCGATGTTCGCGAGGTCGAGACCGTCATCGTACTCCTCCATCCTTGCGTCGGCCGATGACAGCTCCAGTGACGCGTGCCGGATGGAAATGGAGAGAAAGCACAGTGGAGCCATTGTTTTTTAACAACTGCAATTACTTTTAGCGAAAGGCGATCTAAAGTTGACAAAAGGGGTTTCGGCGCAGTTTTAGACAGGGCGGCACGGCAACACAAGATTCCACATGCCCTGCATCTCTCCAGCAGCACTGCTCCACCGAGGCGAGCCGACAACTAATACATACTCGTCGGGTGTGGTGGTCAGCGCCAATGCGTGACCCATGCGGGCACGATCGTGAGTGCCAGTGATCCAGCACCCCTCCCATCGCCCAAGCTTGTGCTCGGGATCTGCCTTCTGTCGCATCACAGCGAGAGCGCCACGCCCCCCTGCTCGCCAGAGCATTTCACACAGCGCTGACGCATGGGCGTCGCGAGGCCCTCCCGCCACAAGGCAAGGGGGCACGAATGGTCCGCGATGCAGGAAGAAAAGGGATGGCGCACCGTTCTCGTAAGGGGCCGAAGCAACCAGCTCTGGCCGCCCATCGCCATCGACATCGACGAATAGAACGTGTGTTCCAAAGCGTCCGAGCGGTGCACGTCCCCACGAGAGAGAACCACCGAGCAGCGGAAGAGCGACGCTCCCCTTTATGCTCAAAAGAGACTTGGTCTCGAGGATGTGCACGCCGCCTGGCATCGCCTGCAGGTGCCCAAGTCCGCCAGGGAGCTGGGCGCTCGCATACCATCCTGCTCCGCAATTTCCGACTGCAAGTAGTGAGGACGCGATGCCAGGGTACAGAGCGGCTGGCGCGGCCGCTAGCGAGCAGCCAAAGTGGCCGCGGATCGCCTCGCCCGCGACGAAGCGCCGCACCCCTTGCGCCGAACCCAATCCAACCTACCCTCAGGCGCCTCAGCAGAATCAGAAGAGAGAGAGTCTTGCTGAAAAGGCACGGGGCGGCAGCTCGCGAGTAGCCACGAAACGACGCGGGCAAGGGGCAGGGCGCGCGGGCACGGCGCGCGGGCGGGGCGCGGAACCAGCACGATGCGGCCGACGGCGGGCCCCGCGGGCGCGAGCTTGAAGCCAGGCGCGCCGACGACTAGGGTCGGCGCGGAGCCCTCCGCGGCGGGCGCCGCGGCCACAGACCAGCCGAACCACTCGTAGTCCCAGTCGCCGGCGGCGGTGAGGTACGCCGCTCCCTCGAGCGCCACGCGCCGCCCCGCGCGCGCACTCCACTCTGGGCCGGCGGCCAGCACGCTGACTGCGCCGCGCTGGATGCCCCCCTGCGACGCGAGGTGCGACTGCACCACCAGGTCCACCCTGCCGCTCGCCGCGGCCGCCCATCAGCAGTCCGTGGCTGAAATCATTATCAAGGCCTCCCGCCATCGACGCTCCGCTCATGGGCAGAAGTGCTAAGGACGCCGCAGTGGGGACGCCGCAGCTGCCCGCACACGCCCCGCGCCGCGCCGCGGGCATGGGGCGAACCGGGAGGCGTTGGCGAGGCGGAGTGCTGTGAGCCCGGCGCCCTGCGTGCAGTGAGTGGGCGCGGCGGCAGTGAGGGGGCGCAGAGAGCATGGGCAGGCGGGCAGGTAGCGGCGCGGGAGCCCGGGCGAGGCAGGGCAGGAGCACCGTGGCGGAGTGCAAGGCGGGCTGGCTCGCCACGATGGTGAGGTCGGGGCGGGGGGACAGCCCGCGTGGCCCGCCGAAGAAGACAAGGACCGCCCCGGCCCCCACGTACCCGGGCTCTCCGGGCACGCCGCCCCGCGTCTCGTTGCTGCGCCCTCTGCCCAAGCCTGCGCCGCCTCGCGCTGCCTCAGCTGCTGCGCCGTGCGTCGGTAGTAAGGGTGCACGGGCAGTAATGATGGCAGCAAGGGCGCGCGGCGTGTGGCGCGGAAGGCCAACAAGGGGGCGGCGGAGGGGCCCGGGCGGGGGCGGCGCCTCCCGAGGGCGCGCCGGCGGC
>ENA-UOXV01002433-UOXV01002433.1-marine-metagenome-genome-assembly--contig:-NODE-2433-length-24354-cov-6.492531_pt1 | contig 24354 bp, 32 predicted proteins | sample MGYA00238165_ERZ766961 | MGnify/ENA primary metagenome ERZ766961 (study PRJEB28924, sample SAMN03173240) | marine metagenome | biome: Marine; feature: Water; material: Subsurface seawater | place: North...
TGTGTGTGTGTGTGTGTGTGTGTGTGTGTGTGTGTGTGTGTGTGTGAAAGAGAGACAGAGACAGAGACAGAGACAGAGACAGAGACACAGAAAGAGAGAAAGGGAGTTGAGTGTTTGTGTGTGTTGAGTGTGAAGGTGTGTGGTTCTGTGTCGGGCAGGCGCTCCTCACGTTCGACGTGGGATCGCGGGAGTCGTTCGACGCGCTGGACGCGTGGCTGCAGGAGGCTGCCAAGTTTGGAGCACGCGACATGCAGGTCGTCGTCTGTGCAAACAAGACGGACCAGAAGAGTCGAGAGGTGAAGCCAAAGGAGGCGCAGGCCTGGGCGGCGCGGAACGGGTACACGTACTTTGAGACCTCGGCGTCGACGGGCGATAATGTCCAGGTGCACCCGCCGGCACGCAACATGATGAGTCAGGATAGGCATGCGATTCGTGGATCGCATGAATTGTATCCGCAAGTTTTCAGGCCGAGTTCGCTGGCATGGTGGCTTTGAGGCAGCTGCACTGTTGACGCGCGACCTCCTGCATTGTTCGCTGTGAAACTTGTCCTGTGCACAGGCGGCATTCCAAGCGCTTTTTGCTCAGGTCGTGCGGGCGCTGCCGAAAGCTTAGGTGGTTGAAAAGTGCGCGTCTTCCCGCAATGCTGTCAGCACCGATCCGTGTCTCGTTGCGCTGGTGAGTGGGAGTCAGCTCGCATACTGATAAGTGCATCCAGCGGGATGTCTCCTTATTTTGTACGATCGAGTGTGTTCAATAAACTTCTCTGTTTCAGTTTCTGCAGAGCTCTACTTTGTGGCAGTGCTTTGCACATTGCCCGGTACGAAAAATAATCGCGCCATTTTTGATTTTAGTTGTCTTCTACTTAATGAGTCGGCAGAGGCTTTTTGACCAGTACTGAGACTTTGTGACGCATCGCTGCACGTGACCATGGCGTGCCTGCCCGCTGTCATCCGCTTTACAATTTACAACCGAATCGCCCCGCCTCCACTTCGCCGCAGCGCCCGCTCCAGTCTGCCGACTCCCTGACGACGCGCTCGCTGGGAAAGGACGTGGACTCCATAGTCGAGCTTTGCAAACCGTGCAACCCTAAACCCTGAACCCTAAATTTCATGGCCGCACTTTCATAACCATGCTAGCTGCCAGGTAGCCAGGTAGATTTCAGGTAAGTGCCTTCCAACCTAATTGGCTGAGCCAGCCAGGTAAACAAGCCTACTGGTAGGTGCCTTGTGGATCACTGGTGGCCACTAGAAAGACCAAAACGAGAAGCAAAAAAGCTTTTCCCGACCGGAAAACCAGTGTGTTGTGATTTTCCGCAAGGACACAGGCCTAGCTCATATGCCTGCCGAAATGCACATTTGTCGTCGATATTATTTTGCAAAGTTACCCGCCTCATCTCTCAAGTTCACCTCTCTCAAACAGCACTAGGGCCGAAGCCAGAGCTCATGAACCGAGACGAGTCCACAGCGCCTCCACCGGAATGTGCAACGCTTTGCCGACCGACTGAAGGCACGAGTGTAGCACTCGCCATGCGCGCAGTGCCAGCTTCGACGACCACGTCAGTCGAGTCGGGCACGCGAGAGGACGGGTGGAAAGGCCCGTACTCTGACGACTGCAGACATTCTTTTGTCACGCGGTGCTCTTCAGCCACGCTCTGTTGCTCCCGAGTCGCACAGTCAGTGTCTGGCGCTCCATCAAGTAAACGGTGTGGAGCACAGCCTGCGACTTTTGCCAAGGGTACAAATGTAAGTGTAATTGAAACGGGGCGCTGCGTGGGACGCACCTTCACGAGAGCGTCGGCACAAAGGTCTTCACGCGCAGCGTCTACTGCGGTGCGTAGCGCATCCTCGATCTCCTCAAGGGCAATGGACTTTGTTTCTTCGTCCCACGCGAAGACGCCACCTTCCAAGCGAAGCAACCCTAGGGCCTGTACGCGTGCTTCGCTTTCCCGAATCGACCCCTACGAGATGATTCGTCGCAAGTCAGCGGTGCCCTCGGAGCAGCAGTGGTGCAGCTGCGCTTGGCAGGCACGTCATGCATCTGCCTTCTGAAACGGATTAACCTGCACTTCAGAATCGCTTGCCGGGGCGTCAGCTCGCGGCTGGGCTTGTACGAAGAGTCTGCGGTAACATCATTCGCACGTTCAGCAGAAGTTAGAGCCCTGTATTTGCGAGGGTCAAAGACGCTAAGCTGGCAGCCAGGTAAAAAGGGGGGGGTCAGTGAGGGTAGTGAGGACGGTAATGGGTGTATTACGTTGAGGGTACTGTTGACACTGAGATTGCTCCGTTTTCGACTGCGCACATTGAACAATCGTTCGGAGCAACTTGTTGGTCCAGCCGCATGGATAAATCCTTCTCCATCAACCAAAATTGGTTGGCAGTTCCAGAACTAGCGGCTCCAGCCTCTGGATTGTCCACATGGTGCCCCGCGTCTTGGGCAGCAAAATGTCTTTCCACAACGCCCTCAACGGATTCAAGATTCGAGACGGAGCCACGATTCGAACTACCGTGAGGATTAGATCCGTCTGTGGGCAGAATAAGCTCGACCAGCGCAGGGTTCATGTCCAAACAATTCTCCGGCTCCTCCTCCTCCTCTCGAATAGGACCTGGGTGCAGTGATATTCCGTCATGATTGCTCGCTAAAGGCAATTTACGTGGCCATTTTCTTTCACGTCGCCCAGAAAACTATTATGTCTCACAACGAGGTGGACGGTAATAAACCAAAAATCTGAAACGATGAAATATTCGCGTCGCTGCCAGCCTCGCTAATACTTGAAGCAAGTGATGTCGACGCAACACTTCTCCTCTCGTCAAGAACTCTGTCGATGACAGCATGAATTGCCGGAACCTGTCGTAAATGCTCGTGTCACGAGCATTAACATGAATCACATTTCTGAAAAAAAGGGGGAAATCGATCAAGACAAGGCATGGTCTACATAATCGAATGCTCAACAGAATGCTCACCAAGTTGCGAAATTCTGCCCGAAGCCGCTTGAGTTGTTCAAAGTCCATGGCAGGCACTGGAGGGTCTCGCTTTGCTTTTTGCCATAGTTCGTTTGTCTCCGACATAGTCTCCTCAGGCAGATCATCGTAATCCCACAGACGCGCGCAGCCAAAAGCCAAAAGACTCGATACCTGTTTTGAAAAAAATGAGGGGTTGGCCATTCGGCCATTCAATCATCACACAGGAGAAATTGCGGGCGTGCGAAATGCTTTGTGCGCGGGGTACTTACGGTAGACATGATCGTTCGCTGTCTAGTTTCGCGATTGACAGGAATTCCTTGTTTGGAGAGAAATTCTTCTACCGCCCTGTCAATGATCACGACTGCTAAATTCAGCACGTATGTGGATAGGCATCAGAGTCGAATTGTCTTCGTTGTAAACGGCATGGGGCAGGATGGGGCGACCAAGCAAGACTCTCCTGTTGGTCGGTGGCGAAGGACGTTCTACCAACTTCCCCTCGATAATTGCTTGGGCCGACCCGTCGCGATAAAAGTTGTTGGTACCCGGGTACAGTTCGTCGATTGGGTCACGGGGCTGGCCGACCAAGATGGGATAGATCGCCTCAAGTTTCCCGACACTAGATTTTCTACCTTTGGCATCGAGAAGTGCATGCATAATTTGAAGCTCTTTGGCGACATTATCACCGCGATCGTTTTCTTCACCTGTCACGGACCAAAGTCATTTCCTGAATTTTCCCCAGCACGCGATTGGATGTGGGATCAGCATCAGCTTAATTCAGCTCAACGTGACCATAGTGCGTACCAATGCATTTCAACCAAAATTAGCTAAATAAGGCGAAGCGGCAGCTCAACCTTTGAGACTTGTCATCGGATTAATGACACCAGCAGACAGCATTGGCAGCGCGATCAGGCTGTTAAGCAATCCTCTCGAGAAGCCCTGCTCCCAGTCCTCACCGGCGACGAGGCGCTTCACGTCCAGGTAGTTGATTACCTAAATTTTAAAACGGAAGAATCACACTGAGAGCACTACTCCTTAGGCTTTCTGAATCCTTCTGGAGGATCACATCTGCCTGCTTTGGGTGAAATGCGAATCGAATACACTATGCAGGCTCGAATTGTAGTTGCATTTCTTTCTGAACCACGCGCTGCATCACAGTATGGGCAAGCATGACAGAAGGAACATGTAAGCGAGGAGGAATAGCGGACTCACCCGGTGCCCAGAGGGCGTCACGGTGTTGTTAAGCACTTCATGCAGTAGCATCGCGTGGATCTTCTCGGAGAACACGCGATACGAGATGAAGGTTGAGAACCTACTCGAGTCGCAGGAGCCCGTCACGGGAAGAAAGGAAATAAGATCTGGAGCGTAACAACCCCTCTCACAGAGGGGTTGTCGACCAGGGCCATTTTGCAAAGCAAGAGCCATTTTGTAAAGCATAATGGCACGACTCAGGAATTTAGCTATCCTCGTCTGTACTGCGGGCAAGGCTACATACGATTCCTCCGATGAGTTTGCTATGCACCAGTACCTGCTCAAGCGTAGGAGGCACTCACGCAAGAAAACAAAAACCTCATGGGACTTACAGCGTGGGTCTGATGGGAAGTCATGTCGTAGAATCTGGCAGCATTCTTCTGCCCTCAATTGTTCTTTTGATGTTCAGGCTCACTGATTACTAGCCTTGGTGAGCATATACACAGGTGGAAGGCGGATTACAGATCCGATGAGAGGTCGTCTGCTGTCTGGATGCGCAAAAATGCTCGCCTCTTCAGCCCATTTGCAAGAACCTCAGCAAAAGCCGTACTCAATGAAGAACGCACGCTCTCCGATGCCATATCGCGCACGTCCGGAGCAGCTGAGTCCAAGTCGCTCTGTACAAGGTCCGAACAGTGCATTGAACCAAGGGAGAGGCAAACTGATACGCGGGGCCTTGAAAAGTTGGTGTGGCCCGCATGGCTGTACTGGAGGAAACGAGAGGGGCATACCGCGATAATGGCGCCGGCAGAAAAGGCGTCAGTGATATCGAACGGGAGGGTCCCCGTCACCATCTCGAATAGTGTTACGCATGCAGACCAGATATCCGTTGCGAAAGACAGCGGAGTATCTTGGGTGAAGTTTTCGGGTGCGGAATAGGCCGGTGTGCCTGGTTTGTTTTGAGCAAGGCGCGATTAGGTCGTGAGGGCAGGGGATTCAGAGCGGCTGGCAAAGCGGGCAGCTCGGTCCAAAAAGGAGGTTTCGGTCCAAAGAGAGGTTACCTGCAAAGCGCAGTTGATCTTCGATGGTGACCGTCCTAAAGTTGTCCAGAACCCTCTTCTTCTCCACGTCGGCGTCCAAGGCTTGTGAGTCTGCAACAAGGGCAGTTCCCATGTCGATTATCTTGTGTTGACCCTCCGCCGAAAGAACAATGTTTGAGGGCTTGATGTCACGATGGATCACGCCCACTTCATGAATAGCTTTCATCCCAGCACACACTTCCAGCATGATCTGAGCCCGTATCGCATCGCTTTCAGCATCTAAGTACTTTTCACGTGCACAAGATTCTACCAGGGCGCACGCAAAGTTCGGTGGAGTTGCAGCCCGGAAGATCGATACTGACCTTGATTGCCTCGAGCTGGGGAATCGGCCCGCTGTTGCGCAGCCGCACGCTCAGAGATTTCCCCTCAAGATATTCCATGACGAGCCAGAAAACAGCACCGTCTGACGAAATTCCGCTCTCTAGCAGCTTCACAACGTTCGGTGCGTTGACTCGCTCTAGAAGCCTTGCCTGCATCTCGCAGACGGTTCAGGTACAAAATCAAGTTGGATTGCAATCAAAATGATTCCACACAAAAACCAGAGAACCATCCGCGCGCCTCTAGTCATGGACCAGTCGAGGTCGCCTTGGAATGGGGCGCACCTCTCTTTGAAGACGTCGCACGCTCTCTTCTGACAGCTTCTTTCGCCCCTTTGACGCATGCACAATCTTTACAGCACGCGAGACCTGCAAGTCTCTTGCCTGGCCTGCAGCATTCTGCTTTACATCAAGCACGACGCCTGAGCCGCCCGAGCCTATCACAGTAACCGCGTGAAATCTGCCCCGAAGTTCGTGGGGTAGATCCCGCTGAGACGCAGGCTCACCCTCAACCGCACCGACCAAACGAGCGCTGGCCTTTTTGAACTGCTCGAAAAGGGTGTAGGCAACAAATAACAAGACGAGCATTACGGACACGACAGTTGCGGCAAGTATAGCATTCACCGCCTGCCTCGAAATCATGCCAACAATGACAGGCGAACTCCTTATTTCGCCTTGAGGTAGCTCGCTCTTTGCCAGATTGTCATTGATCTTTTCTACGTCACTGAGTCGTTCTGCTACCAAGCCAGCAGAGGCATCATTCCCCAAAAAAGTTCGGGATTCAACTTCCAAAGACGTTGCGACGAGAGATCGCAAGCCGGCCCTCCGTGCCGAGACCTCTTTGTAGCTAACGATCGTGACATTCTCGACCGGCACTTGAGCCGTATCAGCGAGTGACTGCTTGAATTTCTGCCTCACTCCAGGTACTTCGAATTCCGTCGACGTCATTGGCAGTGCAAGAACCAGAGATACTACGCTCACTGTTACGCAGTCTGACAACGCTTTGGACCCTGAAGGGCTATGTGAAGCTTCAGGACACGTCACAGGCGGAGATGCGTCACCAATGCAGTATGTTCCAGGTTCACAAGCCACACACTTCTGAAGGACTGAAACAGTAGTCTGGAATATGGAGTGCCCTGGAGGGCATTTTGTAAGTTTGTACACTCCAGAGGCAATATCAATCTCCCAGGACGACCCCTGGAGTCGCCCTGTCACCGTTCCGTCGCTGCAAATGGCACCTTCTGGACATGGCATGCATGAATGATTGGGATTGTTCGGGTCGACAACATATTGACCACTTGCGCAGCTCTGGCACCACCATGTGCTCTGTTCTTCTCTCTGAACGCGATTCTGACCAGGTCCACAGCTGCATTCCACTTCAGCCATGCCAGTGAGCAGGTTCAGCTGTGACTCGACCAGCTCAGCCCTGACAGCAAGACGATTGGACCCAACCTTGCACTCTTTCGCCACAAGCTGCACCGCCATGAGCCCCATCGTATCCTGGCGAGACTTTAGAGGAGTCCACGCAGTCCCAGATTGGTCGCAACTTGTGTTGAAATGGCAGACTGTGAAGCCTACAGTGGCTGAAGTGCCATGAATAGTATTGCCATTCCAATCATGAATTGCGACTTCAACGTCCAGTTTATCGATACCTGGAGCAAATTTAATGGGGAGGCTGGTCCATTTGATAAAGGCGGGACCTGTGGCGACATCAGGTCCGAACTTGCCAGCACTATTGTTCGAAAGACGATACGTCGGCCCTTCTAGCGAGGCACCACGGACGTCGGAGAACATCTTGATTTGACGGTTCAGTTCAGCCTCGCAGTCTTTCCCCATCCCCGAGCATGCAAAATGAAGAGCGCCGCCTCCCATCCCCGCATAATTTCCTTGAAATCGAGCAGCGCTCAAGCCCAGATCGATTCCATCTAAACAGCATTTACCACGAAACAACGAGCAGCCATCGCTAGCGTAGTGTAAGCCGCCTCCGTAGCGCCCCGCCTCATTACCTTCAACAATCAAGGGCGCGGATCCGCAGCCTGGTTGCTGCGCGAAAGTGATATCAGGCCGCCCTCTTGCTGCACGAAGATCTGCGAGTACGGCTGCAAGATATTCTGAGGAATTAAAGTTGCGACTCGCACTGGGAAGGTCAAGGGACGTGATCGTTTGTGACGACGAAATGTCATCCTGCGCAATCGACTCAAGTGCGATAGCGTCAAAGAGAGGACATGCACTGAGTGCACGGCGCACATCCATGCAGTTTGAGCCTCCCCATTTACATGACGCTGTGAAGCAATCATCGACGCATGTGTAAGAATTGTTCCCGCAGCCCTGTGCGCTGCAGACATTCGAGATGTCTGCAGACAAGAAGCGCACATTACAGTCACCTCCGTCCCACTTGCAGCCTCTTGTCATGCACGCGGGGTCGCAGGACCCATCCCCAACCATGCGAGGAGTACACGCGGATTCGCAACCCTCAGCTTGAAATCGAATCCTACCATTTGCAAGCAGTACAACGCCGCCCCCGTCAAGAGATGCCTTATTGCGCACCAAAGAAAGTGAGTGTCCTGAGATCACCTCAAGCAGCCCACCTGACATTGCAAAACCCCCTCCATGCCCCTCTTTGGCCACGTTGCCTTCGACCTGGGTCCTGCCAGCCGCAGCTAGCACCATCGTGCTCTCACTGAAAATCGCCCCGCCAGCTGCTTTTGCTGAGTTATTAAAAAAGACAGTCTGGTGGCCGTCGAGACGCAACAAAGCATGATTCCCAACAATAGCAAGGGCGCCTCCACGAGCGCCTGCTTTGTTTCCTCGTACATCAACATCATATAATGCCGAGAACCCGCCGTAGATTGCGAGGGCCCCTCCATCGCCATGGGCCTCATTTCCCCACAAATATGTGCGCAACACTGTGATGTTTGAGCTCTCGTACGCCAGCACCGCTCCACCACATCCGGGTGCTTGATTTCCCTCAAGCGAGGATGCTTTTCCAATTGTTACATAACTCGTGTCGCCAACCGCGATGCCGCCACCTCCGCAGTCGAGCAGCGAACCCTCGCAGTTTTCGACCTTGTTGTCGCGAAGCTCGCAACTCTCAAAGCGGGCTTGCGAAGATTGGTGCAGATGCAAGCCTCCACCATGCCCCCACCCAACGTTGCCTGAGATCAAGGAATCGTAGCACTCGAAGCCGCTCTGAAGAAGGTACAAACCGCCACCGCCAGAGGTGCCCCGTGCAGTATTTTCGCGGAGCTCGGTACCCTCTGCAACCAGCACAGCGCTGTTACCGACGGCAGTTAAACCTCCTCCTTCCGCCGCCGCATTCTCATTAATGCTACAGTTTCTTGCCTCCAATGTACTTCCCTGCACGTCGCACCGCGTTCTTGAGTTTTCACATGTCCTCAGCGCCCAGTAAGCGGAAGGTCTCATCAGCTTTGGCGAGCCTAGAAACAAGGGAGTTCTGATGTGTAAGGTGCGTTAATGCTGAGGCAGTACCTGCAGATAGATACCACCGCCGGTTTCGAGAGCAGAATTTCCGCTAATGTCCACCCCATCGAGAATGATCTTGCATCCTCGCAGCAACGTTACAGCACCGAAGCCTCCGGCAACAGAGGCCTGGTTGCCCGAGATACTTACACCTGAGCTTGCGACCAACTCGGAGCCGCGGACAAGAAGTCCTGCACCAATACGTTTGAGCGATAGTCAGTACTATGAGAATTTTCTGTACAGCATACAAAGCCTCGGGATTGCACCTCCGCCGTAAAATTGGGCCGTGTTATCGCTCACAAGTACTCCGTCAATAAGACGAGCGATAGAACTAAGCGATACACTCATTCCGCCCGCATCGAAACCCGCATCATTTTGCATGATAGACACGTCACCTTGCCAGACACAGTGAAATATCACTTCTCCGAATTTGGTCCAAGACGCACTGAGAATTGGTGTTACAATCTTTTTTCTTGTGAATCATGGCAGTGGTGTGGCACAAACCCTGTGCAGTCAGGATACTGCCAGCCGTTATTTCGATTCCACCTGCATCGGCACCTGAACGGAGTGTGTTCGGTGAATTCAATCCTGTCTCCATATCTCGGCTCGAAATTGTGCCGAAACCCTCTGATTTCTAGGGATTCGACTGCAGACTTTGAAATGAATGCGTACCGGCTAAGTTACCGACTACAGACGTACTTCCCTCCAATGTAATCTTGCTGCCAGTCGCAGAGATACCGCCGCCAACCAGCAGTGCAGCGTTCTTAGATATTTTGACGGGGCCACGTGCCTGCGACAGAGGCGATGGACTCAGCTCAAAACCTCAAAGGCATTCAACTGGAGCTGAACTCGTAAAAATTAGCGCTCATGTCGACGGGAACGCACCAGGAAAGTGCTGTTGCCCGAAGCAAAAACTCCACCTCCATTCAAACTAGCATTGTTTTCGGTGATCATGCTAGCTTGTGCGAGTATAAGATGAGTGTGAGAGTAAATCGCAACGCCCCCACCATTCCGCCCTGCCTTGTTTCCCCCAATAATCACTCCCTCCATGCGAAGCATCGTTGAATTTGAGCTAAAAATACCACCACCGTCTCGCCCTGCGTGGGAAATTATCACAGCACGAACTTGATTGAATATGCTACATCAGCAAACTGGGTTACATGCAACTCGAACAACAGGACAATACCGGCTTCATTGTTGTGAATAAAAACAGTTCCGTTGGACACCATCGTAAACATGACCGACTGGATCGGAGAATCCATGAAGATGCCACCTCCACTATCTGCTGCGTCGTTTCCTTGAACCCTGGTTTCAATTAAGAGGATTGAGCGCCAGGACAAGATGTCGGCGCATGCATGCATCCTTCAAACTACTTCAAATTGAGCTGATACGCCGTGCATCATCCTAATGTGCGAACGCCTAATTCGATATGCGAAAAGAGCCTTTGTGGAGTCAGATTGCGACCCTCATCTCCGGGCGATTGCCTCTTTCCCTCAAGGTAATATGAGCCAGAAGAGACCTGACTCCATCGTGCATCGTCAAGGATGAAGAACCAATCATAGCGATCCCGCCGCCGCTTCCCGAGTTTTGATTATTGCTCAGACCCGCTGCGTTGAATGAAATGTTCACGTCCCTGCCCAGTGACAACGAGCTCCTGCCGAGCCAGATTCCACCACCAGATCCGTCACACGCATTTTCTTCGACGGTAACCTGTCGCCCGAGGTAGGGATGTATGAAAAATCAATTTTATAAGATCGCGTCTTGACAGTGCGGGTCAAGCACCCGCTCAAACATCAGAAAGTTACAATCATCCATCGCGGTGATGCCCCCTCCTGACGCAGCAAAGTTATTTTTCACCTGATACAGTTCGCCACCGTAAATTTCATGTGTTTCATATGCTGACACAGTAAGAGAGTTCTATAGTAGGCTTTACCGTGATATCCTCAGCGAACAGAATATTCCCTCCCCCTTCGATGTAGATACCACCACCCCTCTGCACCGCAGTGTTAGCTTCAACTTGAATTTGTGATCGTAACTCCAACGATGTGACAAGTTGCACGTAAAGACCGCCCCCAGACGTCTGCGACGCACAGAACATGATTAATCTTCTCAGCAAAACATTTTGTTGAAGTGACTGGCCGGGTAATCTGTGTTGACGATCATTGCTACCAGCTTCGTATCACGGAGGAATTCTTTCCAGGGTAAAATGGTGAAACAATCTCTTCTCTGCTCACCCCAGCGGTGTTTTCTAGAAGTCGAACTCCGTCTTCCAGGACCACGGAAATTGAATCTGATGCATAGCAACCTCCTCCTCCCAATGTAGCAGCGTTTCGCTTGATCTAAAAACAAAACAAATGTCTAAAAACACAACAAAACAGAGTAGTTAAACATTTTACACGCATCGTTTTCCGGCGAGAAAATACCTCGACATGGCCAGATATGTTGAGATTGCCGTTGTCAAAGAACACTCCTCCCCCTCTTTGAGCCGTGTTCTCTTCAATCACTGTGCCATTCTCGATACCAACGTCGCACTGAACCGAGTATATGCCACCCCCATCTCCAGCAGCACTGTTTCCTCGAATCTGTTGCGCCGTTGACCTTCAAAAAATCGAGTGCTGCGACAGAGGGGGGGGGGCTATCTATTTCACGTCAACCCCTTGATGCAGATCGGGAACGGAGCAAAACCCGAGTAGAGCCTCGCGAGTTGACAAGACCTCGAAAGCAGAATACTCCGCCTCCATCATCCAGATTGGCGACATTGTCCCATATGTCGACACCATTTCGCAATTCCTGCCCACCATTTTTCAACGCAGATTCCAGTGGACTTTTTGGCAGGGATTTCGCGACAGGAAAGGTAAAGTGCGGGCCAGATCCAAGACGTCAAGTTGCGGTATGCACAATGGCAGCATCAAAACACAGGGGTTGACTGATGAACTCACCAACGTTGGCGTTTCATCAAAGGAGAAAAGCAAGACTCCACCTCCATCCCAAACAGCTTCGTTTTCATAGATCTATGCAGGAGTTGACATTAGGAAAGAGGACGAAAGAGGAATCACGATTTTAGGCGCATCGGTAAGTTGGGACCAGTGGTCGTGCGTCGAAACTCACCAACACATTTTCAAGCTTTATAACACCATCGACAAACATCAATGCCCCGCCTCTGTGTGCGAAATTCTTTGCAAGCACCACAGGAGCACCACTTCCACCGATTTCCACCAAGTCATTTGCTACCCTGCGCACATCAGTGAACCGGCCAGCAAGGAGAAGTCAGTAAATAAATCTTTCAGGAGGGTGTTTCAATGCACACTTCGGTGCACCAGATTCACAGAGCACATGATTCTGGATCCATGCAGGTATAAGGCAACTCACAAGTGAACGCCACCACCCCTTGTTGTATGAATGAATGGTATCTCCGCCGAGCGGTGTGGAGCTTGATTGCCAATCACCTGTATCGCAAGTTGGCGAACGTGAGAAGTGTTTTCTCTTGGACGACGTCCTCACTTTGCAACAGCTAAAAGAGAGACTGACCTGAACGTTATCAGCTAGGACGATACTTGACCCTTGGACGGAAAGACCGCCGCCGGAGTCACCCGCGACGTTGTCGGATATGTAAACCCCACTCTGTGCGACGAACACCTGGAAGCCGAGCCCGCACAAAATTACATGAAACACAATCTGTCCTCGGCTCGTGCATAAAGCAGCATACTTGCGCTGGGAAAGATGAAGGTGTCTCACCGTCGAAGTCATGCGAAGACCGCCCCCTTGGTCATGGGCAACATTTTCGGTGACCTCCACACCGTCACTTAAACTTACCTGCACGTGGAACCAGGATATCAAATAATTTAAGTCGGCAAGAAATGAAACCGTCATGTGAAATCTATGGGGGAAATCGGCCGTGGAGTCTCCATCCAATGCACGTTCAAAATCCAAACATTTCAAATAGAGATTCTGATGCATTTGTACTACAGGAGCTCGGTCTCATCAGGAGCTTCACCGTGGCGTCAAACTTGGCATAAAACCCGCCCCCGTCATCACCCGCGACATTCCTGCACGCACAGATATGGTTATGCTTCCTCACAGGCGATGGCGACGCTCGAGTACGACTGTGCAACCGCAACAATTTCACAGTGGAGTTTGCCATTCGGCCGACTCCTTTGGAAGAACGTGGCGCACCAACCTCGAGATCATAATTCCTCTGTGAGCGACGACAACGCTCTGGCTCCCCAACATGAGGCACCCTCCATCTGAACCAGCTGAATTTGAAGCAAGCGTCACGTTGTCCTCCAGAAGGAGACTGCTGCCTGAATACAACCACAGCCCTCCACCCTCATCAGCTGCCGCGTTTTCGGCGATGGTGACCCCCTGTGTAAGTTCTATGATGGAATCGGTCCACGACACGATTCCTCCACCATCGTCACCTTCTGCAATGTTCCGCAAAAGATCCACGTTATTTTGTAGTGTTATGGAACATCCAGTGGATTGGTATATCCCGCCACCATCATCTTTCGCAACGTTGTCGCTGATCGATACATTTCCCCTGAATTAGGCACAGGCCGGATTCAGTGCCGCCAACCATTCCTGAAAAGCACAGCATAAAGGGAAATCCATGGCCCCTCACCTTGCGAAGAGCGAGGAGATGTCCCTTAACCAAAAAGCACCGCCGTCATCCTCCGCAGTATTTTCGACCACTCTGACAGAATCACTCAGTTCCATCGAGGAAATAGTTCTAAGAACCGCCGCGCCACCGTCCTGGGCGGAATTTAGCGCTATCGTGCAGTTCCTCCTCATGACAACAGTGCCTTCGTCAAGGAAAAACCCACCTCCCTCGTCCGCTGCATGATTGCTGCGCACAAATACTCCATCCGTTAGTTCCAATTTTGATTCGCTAATGTAAATGCCCCCGCCGTCGTCCTCTGCAGAATTCCCGTCGAATAAAATATTTCTGCGGGCCACGAGGGTTGTTGTTGAAGAGCTGATGTAGAATGCTCCTCCGTCCTGCTCACGCGAACTGGGTCTTACCCACTCGAGAATCCTCAAAGCAGGGAGTGGTTTGGTGGATCTGTTCACTGGACCCCAGTCTAACCGTAAATCCCGGATGGAATGGGGTAGGGATCCTCACATTCCCCGCCACATTGCCAATGAACTCCACAGAGTCGGTCAACTCGCAATTGGTTCCTGAGGTGAGGTAGATCGCTCCTCCATTGTCTTCCGCCATGTTGTCCGTAAACGACGCCCCTCGTCGGATGTGCACTGCCGATGATGAGTACGCATAGATGGCACCGCCGTTATCTTCACAATGATTGTCATGCATCACAATGTTGTCCACAAAAGTCACTTGCGACTTGTACACCTTGAGAGCGCCCCCGTCGTCTCCAGCATAGTTGCCCGACATAATGATGTTACCGGCTGCCCGAAGGATGCTTGACTGCAGGTCTAGTGCCCCGCCGTCCGCTGTTGTACCCTTTGCCTTGTTTTCACGAAACTCAACGTCCTGTAGCAGCTCTACAGTTGAGTCCTCAGCACTCACGCCCCCTCCATGACTGCCCGCCTGGTTTTGCAAAACGCGGACACCCTCGGACATATTAACCAGGGAGTTCGTGTCAACATGCATTGCACCCCCGGTCCCACCCGCTACGTTGCCGATCAGTTTTGACCTGATGACTGTCACTACGGAGTTGGTCGTGACGTAGATTCCCCCGCCGTCTTCATCAGCTGTGTTCTGCTGCAGCGTCGAGTTGTGAATGTTGGCGGCCGCGCTCCCGATTACGGCGATAGCCCCACCGAGAGCAGCCGAACACTCTGACAGGGAACTATCTTCGACGGTTACTAAGACCGAAGCGCTGCTTCCATTGGCGAGAATGCAACCTCCCGCCCCTGTATCTCCGGGGGCGACACCGCCGGTCAGGGTCAGGCCCCGAACGAGCACACTCGTGGCAATCCCGTCGCTGCCGATTCGGAAGTGTCGTCCTGCGCCTTGGCAGTCAATCGTCGTGCTTGCAGCCCCCCTGCTCCCAACCAGCGAGACATTGGTTGGAATCGCCAGGCCCTCGCTGGGGCATCCGCTGTACGTGCCAGGCCCAAACAGCACCGTGGACTGGACTGGTGCGCTGAGCACAGCTGAAACCCAGTCGCCACCTTCGACGACCGAAACATGGGCAGGCTCTGCGTCAGTGAAAACGATCGCAAGGAGCGCCGCCAACGCCAACCTCACGCACGTCTTCATCCCCTCGCGCCGGCTGAACGCCAAGAGCGTCTCAACTATTTCTGACGAGGCTCGCCCGAGATTTCTACGACGCCTGGGCCTTGGGCATCAATGCATGTGCGTCCCAGTCCCAGTGGCCCTGGAAGTGGCCGAGCACCATAGCATTCCTTGCTCTGTTTGGTTGGGCGCCGGAGATGGCCGCACCGTACCGCCAGGCCTTCGCGGGCCGTCCGAGGGCTCCGCGCACTCGGTGGTCTGTGATCGAGGGGATTTTATCTGTACAGAAAACACTCCTCATACTAGACATCTAGTATGAGAACGTCTAGTATGAGTAGTATGAGGACGTGTAGAATGAGGAGTGTTTCTGTACAGATAAAATTATATAGATGTCAGAAGCTTCGTACGAAGCTTACCGAAGAGTTTCTGTGCGCGTATGCAGGAGAGCAGCGGCAGGAACTCAATCCTGCCAGTGCACCGGCGGCAGCTGGATTCTGGATCGCGTGCTGCAAGAATTACTGCGGGCCCGCTTGTCTTGCATGGATGCTTCAGAGCCGCGCTGGTGTGTGCGGCGGGCAGCGCTGTGCTCGGACCCAGCGCTGCGCTTGCACACAGGGCGCCCGGGGAGTCTGCTGCGAACACGAGGTTAGAATGGGGGATCGCGATGATCCGGAATGAAGCACCGCCCAGAATACGGACTGGAATGGGATGCTCGGTGCTTTTGAGGTCGATGGAAATCGCGCTGAGCTGTTGGGGGACTCCCGGATGCGTCCGACGAGAGACGGGCGGGCAGTGTGGAACTTTGGGGGCGTGTCTCTTGCAGCTGCGGGGGGGCGGTGTCGAGGGTGTGACTGGGTCAGACGAGCACTTCACCTACCAAGACCAGCTGGTATTTCACTCTGAACTCGGCAGCACGTCGGCGCTTGGTCTGACAGTCGATGGTGCTGGCGTGGCGCAGACGCTGAACCGTTTCGCGGGGTACAATGCGCGGCGTAAAGAGCTGAAAAAGGAGCTCGCGCACATGCGAACAGAAGTGGAAACACTGCGCGACGCTGCAGACGAGGTGTGCTCCATTCCGCACGCAGTGTTTGCTGACGGGTGTTTCGCGTGGGAAGTTGCGGTTCCTCTGTGCGCGGCAGCTGGTCCGGCAGCTGGTCCGACCGCAGATTGTTCGGGAGGAGCGCGGGGAACTATAATGTGCCCAGGGGGCGAGCGTGCTAGAGAGTATTAGTCTGACCTACACGCGCTGGCCCGGCACAGATCCTGCTGATGCCAACAGATGGCCCAGAGTCGTTCAAGTGCGTCCCGCACCAGTGGCCCGGAATTCCTGCCCGTGGACCCACGGAACATGCCCCGAATGGGCGCACTGTTAGCCTAGTAGCATGCTGAAATGATTTTCTGTGATGCACATCATACGCGCAGGAGCCAGAGAGATTTCCCCGCCGGACTCGGATTCCGCTGGGGCGAAACCTTCAACGATTGGAATCCCGAGGTGCCCCAATCCAGCGGGGAAAGCGAGAGTTCGAGAGGGAGGGGGCACCCTTGCACGCTGCCGTGATGCGGCTCGACCCTAGCACGAGCTAGCGAGCAGCCTGCGTTGCGGCAAGTGCATAACTGCCACTTAATGACAAAAATGGACAGGCGGCGTCCGAGTATCTTGAGGCGAAGGTCGAAGCTGCGAACCAGGAGCTAGAAAACCTTGAGGCAGAGCTGCAGGAGGTCGATGTCCTCGCTGATATCTGGCCGGCGCTTGATGCTGGTCGCCATTCAAGGTCCTGACAGGTGGTCCCGACTGACAGCTGCAGCCTGCCGGGGTGATGCAGGTGCTCTCTGAGATGGCGTCGATCCGTACATCGATGAAGGCCAGGTGCGTTTAAAGCGGCAATTGTAGCCCCTACTTAGCCAGTTCCTGTGTGCCCTCGAGAGTACGGCACAGGAGACATCACTCATCCCGTGGAATGCTGGGATGCTCCTGTCTGACCGTGGTGCCGAACGTGCACATCTCTTGGCAGATTTGGAGACGCAGTTCAGCTGGACGAGGTGTTCTCTACCCGCAACCGACATCGCATACCCCCCCCCCCCCCCCCCCCAAGAGCAGCACGTGTGTTTCAGATTTGATGGTTGTGCATGCCTTTCACAGACCGAGGTAACATTGGTCCGTGCAACAGGCGAGTGACTCAGATGAGGACCTCGTCGAGCAAGACGAGGAGTGACCTCCACGACCTTTGGTAGTGGGTATAGACGCATGGATAGGGCTGTTTCAGAGCGCAGTCGCGTCCCAGTGGGCGTGGCGCAGGAGAGTGTGAACGGCATCATATCGGTTGTGCAATGCTGTGCAATCGAACAGAGCAGCGATTTGCACGAGAATCGTGTATTATTTCGCGCGCAAAATTGGAGCAACTTGCGCGAAACCCCGCTACCTAGAATCCGCACCTCACATGCAGCAGACTCTACCTGATTGCACAGTGTTTTAGGATGGGGCGCGTGCGGCCCCTCCTTCCCCCGACTACTACTTACTGAGCGTAGATGCCGTACTCCGAGATGGTGACGTCCGTGTCTGCAAGGAGCTGGGCAAACTCCTCGGCAGTGACCGTCTCCTTCTCGACGAGCATCTTGGCGAGCGCGTCAAGCGCCGGGCGGTTCTCCGTCAGGAGCGTCTTGGCGCGCTCGTACGCACCCGAGACGAGGCGCGAGACCTCCGAGTCGATCAGCGCCTTGGTCTCGGCCGACATAGACTGCTGCTGGCTGCCCATCTGGCGCCCGAGGAAGGGCGACGACGAGTCCTGGGCGAGAGCCACCTGGCCGATACGCTCCGACATGCCGAAGCGGGTCACCATCATCTTGGCCGTCGAGGCGACGCGCTCAAGGTCGTTGGACGCGCCAGTCGTGACCTCGTCCTCCCCAAAGATGATCTCCTCGGCCACGCGGCCGCCCAGCGCCACCGCCATCTGCGACTCAAGGAACTGGCGGGAGTAGAGACCAGAGTCGATGCGGTCCTCGTTAGGCGCAAAGAAGGTGAGGCCGCCGGCGCCGCCGCGCGGCATGATCGAGATCTTGGCGACCTGATCGTAGTCCGGGATGAGGGCGCCGACGACAGCGTGGCCCGCCTCGTGGTAGGCGACAAGCTCCTTCTTCTGCAGCGACGTGCTTGCGGCCGCCGATTTCTTCTCGGGACCGAGGGTGATGCGGTCGAGGGCGTCCGAGATCTCTTCGTTGCCGATGGTGGTCTTATCCTTGCGGGCCGCAAAGATGGCGGCCTCGTTCATGAGGTTGGCGAGCGAGGCGCCAGAGAAGCCGGGGCAGCGGCGGGCGATCTGCTGCATGTCCACGTCGTCGGCGAGCGGCTTGCCGCGGGAGTGCACGCCGAGGATCGCGACGCGGCCGCTGAAGTCGGGGAGGTCGACGATAATGCGGCGGTCGAAGCGGCCCGGGCGCAGGAGCGCCGGGTCGAGCACGTCAGCGCGGTTGGTCGCCGCGATGGTGATGATGCCGGGGTTGCCCTCGAAGCCGTCCATCTCGGTGAGGATCTGATTCAGCGTCTGCTCGCGCTCGTCGTTGCCACCTGCGATGCCGGTGCCGCGCTGGCGGCCCACAGCGTCGATCTCGTCAATGAAGATGATGCATGGCGCGTTTTTCTTGGCCTGCGCGAAAAGGTCCCGGACCCGGGACGCGCCGACGCCGACGAACATCTCAACGAACTCCGAGCCAGAGACGGAGAAGAACGGTACACCCGCCTCACCCGCGACGGCGCGAGCAAGAAGCGTCTTGCCCGTGCCGGGAGGGCCCTCGAGGATGAGGCCGCGCGGGATGCGCGCGCCGAGCTCGGTGAAACGCTCAGCCTCCTTGAGGAACTGCACAACCTCCTCGAGCTCAATCTTGGCGCCGTCGACGCCGACAACGTCGTTGAAGGTCACGCCGGTGTCCGGCTGCATCTGGATCTTGGCCTGCGACTTGCCGAGGTCCATGGGGCCGCCTGGGCCCATCGGGCCCATGCCCTGCCCGTCGCCACCACGGCGGGAGAGGAGAAAGAGGCCGCCGAAGAGGATGGCCGGGAAGATGAGGGAGCGGATGAGGTCACCGCCCTGGGCAGCCTGCTGCGCCGGGAGCACGGTGACGTCGACCTTGTGCTTGGTGAGGGTGTTGAGCATCTCCGGGTCGTTGGGCACAGCATCGAGCTTGTAGCGGTTGCCGTCGGTGTCGACCGCGAGGATGCGGCGCCCGTCGGCAGAGAAGGTCACCTTCTCGACCTTGTCGGATTCCACGGCGGACATGAACTCGGAGTAGCGCCAGTTCTGCACGCCACCCTCGCGCACCGGAGCCTCCTTCTGCTCGGCTTTGGCAGGAGCCTGGGCCTGTTGAGCCGGCGCGGCCGGGGGGGGAGCAGCGTCCTGCGCAAACACGGGGCCAGCGGCGCCGACTCCCGCGACGAGCACGCTGGCCATCGCGGCAGCCATCTGCTTGCGAACCTGCGCGAAAGCCACCCTCTCTCAGGAACCCACCGCGGAACGCCAGAGGAGGCCTGCAGCACGGCAACGGATACGCCCCTCTCGGATCCAAATCCCTGCAAATCCCGCGCACGGTTGCAGCGGTGGACTGGTGAGGCCTCACCTCGCCGTTGTCAAGCGCGACAGCACCGCGGATGCCGCCGCGGGCGGCCTCGGCACGGGCCACGTTGGCGGTCGGTGCACGGAGTTTCATGAACGCAGGGGTGCCCGCGAACGCATCAGCGCCCGGGAGCGCGGCGGCGACAGCCGCAGCCACCGCAGCCGCCTTGATCACACGCCCGGAAGGCATGAGTGGCGGTGGAAGTGTCTTGATGGGGGGGGGGGGGGGTCGAACACGGGCGTGCGAGCGCTGCGTGTCCTGTCGAAAGCTGTTTGCTTGCGTCCGACGTCTGCTCTTTAGAACCCGATCCTCCTTAAGCAGATCGAGTTTAGGGTTTAGTCAACAACGAACCGGGCGACTTGCAACCTTTCGCACCGTAAATACTCCAAGTACAGTATGTTTATTACTCGCGAGGTGTGCCCAGCACACTGGTGTGCCCGGCACCTTGCAGGGGACTTAGGGGGGCGCAGTACCCTGTAGGCGATTCGCACAAAAAACCCTTTGAACCCAAGTCACTGCGTTCGCGAGTCTGGCTTTTGCCCCGCCGGTGGTCTCCTGCGCATCTGCTCGCTGTGTTATTCTCGTGCGTCGCCAGTTGATCCTGGGTCTGATGCCTGGCGGGGCGTTTGTTCAGTACAGCTTCTTGCTGCGATCCTCTCTTGACTGGCCTGTCGTGCCATTCACGTGTTTTACTCTCTCCAAGCATCCTAGGCACGCCACTACGCTCAGTACACCTCCTGTCTCCAGCCCCACGTTCGCGGCTTGCCTATTGCGACAACGCGGAAGCCCAGCGCCATGAGCCGGTCGTGGTCGAGGATGTTGCGGCCGTCAAACACAAACGAAGGCTTGCACATGGACTCGAATACCCGGTCCAGGTCGAGATCCTTGAACTCTCTGCGCCGCACAACGTCACGTCGTCAGTTGCTCTGTTGGCCGTGCGGGCTTCTCTTTGCGACGCTGTGGGGGATAGTGTGCGCGGGCGCGAGCAGGAACTGGACCTCCACTCAGTGATGACGACGATTGCGTGCGCGTCCTCGCATGCTGCGTACGCACTCTCGGCCACGCTGAGGCGGTCGAGCTTGTAAGATCGAAGATCGCGCCGGATCTGCTCCTCTCGCACCTGCGGGTCGTAGACACACACTTGTGCGTTCTCGGTAAGGAGGGTCCCACAGATGTCGATCGCGGGCGACTCGCGCGTGTCGCCCGTGTCGGCCTTGAAGGCGAAGCCGAGTACTGCGATCTTCTTGTTGTTAATCGTGTTGAACCTGGCGCAGCACCCCTACGCGTTAACGGGCGCCGCCGCCGTGCAGCGCGCTCGCTGCGCTTGTGGCCCTGCTTGGTTGGCCAGAGGAGCGGGACACACATTGTCTCGACTATCTGCTTCCCGAATCGTTGTTTCTGATGGTCATTCATCTTGATCACCTATTGCATGCACACAGTGACACTTCAGCACCTGAGTGCCTGAGGCTAATGCGGCTTCACCCTGGTGGGCATGAAGGAGGCTGGTGCTCGCACCTGCAGCCAATAGTCTGCCACCTCCGGCAGCTTGGCGCTCCGGCAGAGGTAAACGAGATTGAGAATGTCCTTCTGGAAGCACGATCCGCCGAATCCTGGGCCACACTTGAGAAACTTCTTGCCCACTCCTGCCAGCAGCGCCCAGCGAACGTCAGCAGCGCGGTGGGTGGCGCTCTGCGCCACAGCTCGGAAGGGAGGGTCCGCTACGAGCAACACAAGGGCGCGACCCCACCTGGGTCCGAGCCGCAGAACGAGGCGACGTGGTCGATATCCGCGCCGGTGGCCTCACAGATGGCGGACATGGCGTTGACCGACGAAATGCGCTGGGCGAGGAACGCGTTCGCCACAAGCTTCGTGAGCTCGGCGGACCACACGTTCGTCCCCTTGATGCGGTTGCGCGGGACCCAGTGCGCGTACACGCTCGCGAGCGCCTCGACGGCCATCTCGCCCTCCGCGGTCGGCTGCCCGCCGATGAGCACGCGGTCCGGCGTCATGAGGTCGTCGACCGCCGTGCCCTCTGCGAGGAACTCCGGGTTCGAGAGGACCTGGAACTGGATGCCGGCCGGAGAGTTGTCCTGCAGCACGCACGTCATCGCGTCTGCTGTTGAGACCGGCACGGTCGACTTCTCTACGACGATCTTGACTCCTGCACCCCGGGGCGTCCACATTGGATCAGGCGGCGAACTGGGTGACCTCAGTGCTCGCGCCAACACGTGTTGGTGCAGGCACAGGTCCCTCACCGTTGAAAAGCGCCGTGTCAGACGTCGCAGCTTTGCTTATGCTCCGTGCAGCTCCCTCCCAGTACGTCAGGTCCGCCGCACACCCCTTCCCGAAGCCGTACTCCTTGGTCGGCGTGTTGACTGCAACGAAGATGATGGCAGCTTCGCGCACCGCCGTGACCACGTCCGTCGAAAAGAAGAGATTTTTGCCCCGCACGGTCTTGACGATCTACGCGCCTCCGGCCACAGATCAGGCCGGGCTGGCGAGAGTTGTGCAAGGGCGGACCGGCAGGGGGAGGAACAAGGCAGACCTCGTCGAGCCCGGGCTCGTAGATCGGGAGCGTATCGCTGTTCCATGCGTCGATCCTCTGCAACATGTGGTGTCATGCATCACGAGAGTGCGTCCTCTTTGCTGCGCGAAAAGGGTTCGGCGCGAGTACACGAGCGAGTTGCCCGAGCATTGGCGCCAAAAATCCAGAGCGCCGTAGGGCGCTGCAGACGAGGAGGCCGGCGGGGAGTGCACACCTGCTGGTTGAGGTCGACGACAGTCACCGTGAGACCCGTTTTGAGTGCGATCATCGCCATAGTCGGCCCACCAACGTAACCTGCAGTCGAGTGGGCGCACTGTGAGACACCCCTTGTGCCCGGAAGCGCCCACAGATGCAGCAACCAGCAGTCCGGGCCGGATCGGACGCAGACCCGCGCCAATGCAGCAGATCTTGCCATCGAAGGGCTTCATCGTCGTATTTGACATGGGTCGCAGCGGGACAGATCCAGCCGCACACCGTCCACGCTCAAACAAAGCGGCGATCACATGACAGTTTGAGCCGTTTTCATTATCTGTTAACGACGTCCACGTCAACGAGTTTTCGACGGTCCGTGTCGAGCTTTTGACACCACGGAAAATGGGCCGCAGGGCGATCGCTCTTGCCGCCCTCGGGGCGGTCGCACTCCTCGGTGCGACCGACGCGGCGTCGGTCAGTCTGACTGACGCCAACTTCGACAAGGAGGTCTTTGACTCCGGCAAGAATGCCTTTGTGAAGTTCCAGGCGCCCTGGTGCGATCCTGTCATCCAGAACTTCTCGAATAGCCTTTGGAAGAACACGCATGCGAGATGCTCGTTGACCCTGAACATGGGAGAGATGCATAGAATATTATGTGCATGTTTTCCACAGCGCGGTGCCACCAGCAGTGCTTGCAGGCGCTGGAGGCATCGGTGCTGTAGAGATGCGGTACCGATGCTCCTCTGAAAACGTCCATCTGCAACAGGTGAGGGCACTGTAAGTCGATGAAGCAGGCGTGGGAGGATCTCGGAACCGAATACGAGTCCTCTTCGTCTGTCCTCATCGGCGACGCTGACTGCACTGTCGAGCAGGTCAGCAATCCCCGAACCTCATTGATTCAAATGCCCCTCCGCCACTGCAGCACTTGCTTCAAAACCAAATTGCGTCGCTATAGTGGGGTCCTGTCGCCGTCCTTTCGAATCTCGCTGCGTCTGGTGAAATGTGGTGTGCGTGGCAGGGTCTTTGCTCGAAGCAAGGCGTCAGCGGCTACCCCACCATCAAGTACTACATGCAAGGCGAGAAAGAGGGGAAGTCGTACTCCGGCGGCCGCTCCCTCGAGGCGCTCAAGACCTTCACGGTGCATAGACCCATGACACCCGCGACGCCGGACCGACGCATTTGAACCTGTGACCCAGCAAGCAAGCTGCCAAGCGATGTGCGCTGAGCCCCGCTGCCCCGCAACAGGCCGACACGCTGGAAGTGAAGTGCTCCGTAAAGGACACGTCCGGCTGCTCGGAGAAGGAGACCAAGTTCATGGAGAATTTCAAGGCCAAGGACGGCGCCGCGGTGTCCAAGGAGCTCGCTCGCCTCCAGGGCATGAAGGCGGGCTCCATGAAGCCGGATCTCAAGCAGTGGCTGGTGCAGCGCATCAACATCCTCAAGCAGCTGGAGGCGGAAGCCTAAAGCAGCTTCAGGGGTGAAGATGCTCCTGGTTCGCCGGCAGGCGGGCCGTGGTACAGGCTCGTCCAGGCCTCCCAGCTTCCCCTTTGACGCAGCGGAGAAAGCACCCGAGTGACGCTCCGCCCAGAAACTCCACGAAAGTGGGTGGGCGGTGGCTGAGATGGGTCGCCCGATTAAGTATTCGGTTACGGGCGCGCGCTCCGAACTATGCGGCGAAGGGGGGGGATGCGAGATGCTTGGGGGAGTGCAAAGGATTTGACTCCTCTCATGACCGCCGGGCGCCGCCCGCCCGCTGCCCCACAGGCCC
>ENA-UOXV01002435-UOXV01002435.1-marine-metagenome-genome-assembly--contig:-NODE-2435-length-24351-cov-5.942295_pt1 | contig 24351 bp, 20 predicted proteins | sample MGYA00238165_ERZ766961 | MGnify/ENA primary metagenome ERZ766961 (study PRJEB28924, sample SAMN03173240) | marine metagenome | biome: Marine; feature: Water; material: Subsurface seawater | place: North...
GAGTGACTTGGTGGCGCCCGGGATCCCTTAGTGTCTTAGTGTGTAAGCCGCGTGTTGAGCGTGTGAGTGCGGTTGTCCCCTCGAGCTCGTTCCCAAAAACAGGTCGGTTGACACGATTTAACTCGTGAAGTGACGGTTGGAGTGCCGCTGTTTTGGGCAACGGTCATATAGCCGAAAGAAAGCAATTTTCCCTTCGTTTCCCCTCGGCAACGGCGAAAACCACGGTTTACCAAATCCAAGAGTAATTGGGGTGCGAATCGTGTACGGCGACTAGTCAGAGGAGGCGCTGACCGTTCGCGTTCTTTGGCCGGACAGATTTCACGAGTTAGCCGTGAGCGAGTCGTTGTTTGCGCAGACGCAGCTGAGGAAAAGCGACTTCGTCCTTCCACGGCCACGGCCAAACACAACGCACGCGCACGAGCACGACCGCGGTAAACGCCGGTCACACTCGCGCGCGCAGACGCAAGAGAGTCCACGTATCGTGTATAACACCCGCGCAGTAGCTTGGGACGGCAGTCGCCTCGCACGCACGCGCGCTTCGCCGACGACCCGAATCTCGGCTTAACAGAGCAATGGCGGGGCAAACGGGCTCCGGCTCGAAGCGAGCAAACCCGGCTTCCGGCCGCGGCGCGCGCGCCACCGCGGCGCCCTTGGTGGAGGAGGACATGTCCAAGCTCGTGCCGTGTCCCATCATCACCGCGCACCCCAACGGCTTCGTCGAGAGGACCGAGCCGGAGAGGGAGACGCACGAAGTCCGGTGCGTCCCGTCGAACGTTAAACCTCGGGGAAATCTCGCGATGCGATGTTTCGCCGGGGATCCCACCCGGCCCCGAACTCCGGTCCCCGCCCGCCCCGCGCGCATCCCCACCGAGCCGTATCGGTCTTCACGATCCACGCACACATCACCACTGACGCTCCACCCGACTCCACCCCGATTCCCATCCAACAGCGCCTACAAGCTCGGTAAGAAGAAGCGCTCGTACAATCAGGTCGAGCTCACCTTCGACCGAGCCACCGCTGGGAGCTGGGCGAATGCCACCGAGGCCGCGCCGAACGGCGACGTGCTCGGCATCTACGAGGCGACCGAGCGCGGCTTCAGCATGGACGTCCCGGAGAACCTTCGCGACAGTGCGCTGGAGTACGAGCTCAGGCTGTACAACGGCACCAGCGTTCGCGCGCTCATCTACCTCGTCTACGCCGAGCCCCTGTCGCGCGGTCAGTCGGCATCTGCGGGCAAGTCCTCCAAGGGATTCACCGCCAACGGTTCCGCCGCCTTGACGGACAAGAACGGCAACACCTGGCTCCCCGTCACCCGCTCGCGCTGCGCCAAGGGATGCCAGGGACCCATCCTCAGCGCCATCCAGCGCTTCGGTAAGCAGGGCAGGACCCAGAAGGGCGCGCCGGGCGCCTCCGCGCCCGACGCCAACAGCAACGACAGGGACAAGTGGAAGGATGCGCGCAACCTCTTCATCTCCATCGACGAGGCGTCCAACCACGTCACGCCCATCGGACCAAACAAGTGCAAGATCTTCAGGTACGTCTCCGCGTCCGTCATCCCGTGCACTCGTCACCGCGCGCCCCGCCGCGGTCCGCGCGAGCGGCTCGCCCGTTGAGCGGACGCACTTTTCGCTCGGACCAACCAACGGATTTTTTCACCACCGTGTCACAATATATTCCCACCTGCGCTCACGCGCCTGACCTCGAATACCGTCGGATAAAACACACAGGCTGCTCTTCGGGATCTTCTCCGCGACCGGCGACGAGTTCCTCGGCTCCGGCGTGTCCGGCCCTATCCGCGTGCTGGCCAACAACGACGTGCCCAAGGGTGCGGCGTGCCTGCGCATCCGAAGCTCCATAAGCGGTGCGTCCCATGATAGATTCACCTCCGTTCAACACCCTTTACTCTCATCCCACATCCACGCACATCGACTGACGTATCCGAACCGGTATCTAACAGACTCCTGGAACGGCTGGAAGAACCCCGTGGTTCTCGACGCCGACGACGTGCCCGTCGCACCCTCGGAGGATTCATTCGCGCGACTGAACCCGGGATTGTCGAGCGCGAGAGTTAACGCGGCTCCCCCCACCGGTCTTCACACTCACACGGCTAAGCGCGGATCCTCTTACAGGATCGACGTCCGCTCCCCCAAGCGCATCAGGCACCCGCCCACGCAGCAGCGGCCTCACGCTCAACAGGAGGTGTTCCCGCGCCCGCCCGTCGAGCTCGCGCAGTTTCCCCACGATCTCTCGCACGGCGCGCTTGATTCCTTCTTCAAAGACGCAATCGCCGGCGCGGGCGGCGCAACCCCCGAGGGTGTCAACAAGAACGGCTTCGACGCCAGCATCTTCCACACCCCGCTCAACGAGCTCGGCGCGTCGCACCTCTTCGCCAACCACCGCGCGCACTCGTCCGCGATGCCCATCACCGGCCAGGACCTACCCCCCGTGTGCACCCCCGGGGGTGACTCGGCGCTCAAGAAGATCGCAGCCGCCGCCGACGTCCCGCTCATTCCCCCGCCCACCGTCGCCGGCGCGGGTGTCGGGAAGTTCACCCCGGCGCAGGCGGCGCTGCTCCTCAACTCGGGCGGCGCGCCCAACTCGCTCGGATCGCTCGGATCGCTCGGATCGCTCGGATCCGCGTTTAGGGACGCCAAATCCCCGAGGTCCGTCCACGCCAAGACACGATCAGTCACCGGCGCCGCGCGTAAGATGAAGGAACGCGCGGATACCGACGCGACGATCGACGCGAAGCACGCGGAGAACGCGACCGCCGCGGCGGAGGCTGCCGCCGCCGCCGCCGCCTCACCCGTCGTCGCCGCGCCCGCGACGAATGCCTTCGACTCGAAAGCCGGATCCAAGAACCCGGCGCTCTCGCCGCACAGCTGGCTCCTCTCCGTGCTCGGCTCCGGCTCCCGCGACGGCGCCATGCAAACGGCGATCGCGCAGGCTGTCCAGCAGAGCGAGATGAAGGGTGCCAACCCCAACGCGTTCACCCTAGGCGGCGCATCCGCGTCGCCGTTCACCGCCGCGCGGGAACAAGGGCCCAACACGGTGATGAACAACGCAGTCGCCGCGAGGACCGGCGCGCAGTCCGTCGCGCATAACGCGCAGCAGACGGCGGACGCGGCCGCGATGCCACCTCCCGCGATTCCCACCCTGGCGCACACCGTCGGCGGCGGCGTCGTCGGCGGGGCGCAAGCCGCGGATGACTTTGCCCTCTCGCGAGGCGCCCTCCTCGGCTCCCCCGCGGGTCTGGCCCCGACCCGGCTGCTCTTCTCGCCCGTCACCAACGCGAAGATCCGCGCCGTTCGCATGGGCGCGGACAGCGACGACGAGGACGGCGGCGTCATGGCCCACGCGTACGCCAACCCCAACACCGCCAACACGGCTTTCAAGGGGACCGCCGTGAAGCAAGGCGGCGCGGATCCGCTCGGACCCGCCGAGGCTTGGATGTCCCCGTCCAAAGCCGCCGCCGCAGCAGCCAATCAAGGACCCACGTACGTCCGCAAGGCACACTCCCTCGCCTCCATCACGGACCGCATCGTCGCCGAGTTTGACGAGGCCAACTGCGAGAACAACGCGAGCGCAGTGCAGACGGAGGGTGGCGGGTCCACGGCGCAGTGGGCGGGTAACGTCGCCGTCGATACCCTCGCCGAGCGCCTGGGCGTCAAGCGCCGCCGCCTCTACGACGTCATGAACGTCCTCGAGGCGTGCGGCGTGACGGAGCGCATCAGCAAAGGCGCGTGCAAGTGGCACGGCGCCACGCGGGTCAACGCCGTGCTCGGGAAGATTCTCGAGGAGGCTCCCGCGGTGATCGCCGCCGCCGAGGAGGATGGCGCCGCCGGCGACGCGTCCTCGCTCAAGGCGCTGGCGTGCCGGCTCATGCAGCACGTGGGATCCGTCCCTGCGGACACCGCGATCGCCTTTGACGCGTGTGTCGCGGCGATGAAGCTGGGTGGCGTCCCCGCGCCGGACGCGCCGGGTGCGCACGGAACTGGCGCGCTCGCGGGTGCGGCGAGGCGGCTGCACGACGTGGCGTCCATTCTGATTCGCATCGGGGTTTTGGAGTTTGTCGAGCAGGAGGGCAAGACGAAGGGGCGCGGCGAGCTCAAGTGGCTGGGCGCCGAGCAGGTTACCAAGCGACTCGCGGAGGGTGCCGCGGGCGCCGCGGTGGAGAAGGGCTACGGTACCGGCGCGCAGCAGGCGGCGCTCGAGAGAGCCGCCGCCGCCGCGGCTGCGCAGCACAAGTCCGTCCTCGGCCAGGTTCCCCTGGACAAGAAGTGGGACGCCGCCAACGCGCAGGTTCCGAACAACGCGAACGCGGTGAAGGCTGCGTCCAGGCTCTCCTCCTTCTTCCAGCGCGGAGCGGGCGGCGCGCCCGCGCCCGTCCCCATCCCCGCCGTCAACTTTGACGTCGAGGTTGGCAAAGGGAGCAAAAAGTCCAAGAAGGGTGGCCAGAGCGTCAAGTTCCGACAGGACGTCAACGCGGCGCCCAACTCGATCTTCTCCCCGCCCATGCACGGCGTCGCCATGAACCCGCGGGATACCGCGGCGGCTGCCGCGGCGCTCCTTCGTTCCCCCGAGTGGATCGCGGGTCTCGCGCAGGCTGCGTCCATGCAGTCCCCAGCCGTGGGAGCCCCCAACGCCAACGCCGCCGCCGCCGCCTCGTGGGCTAACCTCGACGGCCAATCCCCCGCGTTCGTCGCGCCCCTCCAGGCGCTCTACTCGTTCTACAGCACGGGCGCCGTCGGGCCGAAGACGATCGGCGGTGACCGACGCACGTCCGGCGCGTCCGAGGATCTCGAGGGTGGCATGTCGCTCTCGGGCCTCTCCGGGTTATCCCCAGCGCTCTTCGGCGCGTCGCCGGCGGAGGTGGAGGCGACGCTGAGCCGCGAGGTGATGCAGGCGGCTGCGCAGGCGGCGGTTCAGGCGGCGATCGCGGGGATGCAGCCGCCGGATAGCGTCGTCCGGGCGAAGATGGAGGGACGCACGACGAGGGCTGCCGCCACGCAGGAGTTTGCGGGGCGGTAGAGGTTGGGTACACGCGGGGAGGATGGAGATGGAGGTATCCTGTATCATACATTCACATCGGGGCCCGAGATGGGGGTTGGCCCACGATGGGGGTTGGGTTTGCCATTTGAACTCACACGTATTAGGACGAATGAAACGACTGACGAGTACTGTTCTAAACTAAAACCATGCCGGATACTCGCTACTCGCTACACGTATTGCCATCTTCGCGATATATCCTCGACGTGGTATTCCCATCGCGACGTCGGCGACGCGAGAAAGTGATTGGGTTCCTCCTGAAACACGAGCTCACTCCACGCCGCCCCAGGGCACCCGCTCTCCTTCGCCCACTCGAACATTTCCCTGTGCCCCCGGCGCGCCGCTTCCATCATCGTCTCGCCGTCCCAAGGGCACCCGGCGGCGTGTAGCCACTTCAGCAGCGGTAAGTGCCCTCCCTGCGCCGCGGCTGCCGACGTTTCCGAGTCCCAAGGGCATCCCTTCTCCCGACACCACACCAGCACCTCCATGTGACCGCCCTCAGCGGCGAAGGCGCACAGCACGTCCCACGGGAACGGACATCCGTTGTCTTTCAGCCACTCGAGCGACGACAGGTGCCCGCCTTTCGCCGCCGCCGCGCACGCCCGCCAGTTCCAAGGGCATCTCAACATCCTCAGCTCTTTCAGCACCCCGAGGTCCCCCACGGACGATGCGTGTTCGATGAATTTCCAGTGCATCCGCATGCCACGCGCGTGGGCCCACCGCACGCGTTGCGGGGTGTTGAGTAAGTCGCGCTCGTCGAACTTGAGCACCCAACGCTCGTGAGGCTCGTCGGTCGACGGGGGCTCGGTGCCGTGATTGCGAAATACACGCTTGTTCTTGTTCGGCCCGTCCGCGTCCCTTTCGCGCGTGAAGTGGTTCACGGTTCCGACGCGAGGGAGCCTCGATGCGAGGACCGCGCGCCTGACGCTGCTGCAAGTCCACGCGAGCATCGCGCGGTCGCACACGCTCAACCGTCGGAGCACCTCGCCGGCGAACACGTCCGGCAGGTCGACCGCCAAACCGCCCATGAGAGGCGACGACGACGCCGGGTCACCGCCCCAGTCCGAGGAGGCTCCTCTGACCGCCGCCTTGGACGTGGAGCTCTCATCCCCCGCCACGTGTTCGCTGGCGAGCATGCTCACCGAAGGGACCCAGGCGAAATTCGCTCCGTTGGTCCCCATCGCGCCCGCCTCGGGTGTGAGCCGAGGATAAATTGGAGGTGGCGAGACGACAAGTTTTAATTAAGCCTGGAATGTTCGTATTTATTACAGCCCTTGGATGCCATATCCCGGGGATTCAAACAAAAACCTGCAAGCGTGGCGCGCGCGTCGCCTGTACAGCGCCGCGACCGCGTCGCCGAAGAGAGAAGACAATAAGATACAGTGTCTCCCCGCCGTGATGCAAAAAACAATGATAATTCTTCCTTGGAAAGGAACGTGTCACCCCCATCTCTTAACCAGTCGGTCACGAGTAAGCGTGGCGCTTACTTGTCGACGTTGGCGATGTTGACGCGGAGCACGCGGCCGTCGACGTCCTGCCCGTTGAGCTGGTTGACAACCTCCTCCGCCTCCGCCACGGTGGACATGGTCACGAACCCGAAACCCCTGGAGCGGCCCGTCTCGCGATCGGTGATGAGCCTGGAGTCCTCCACGGAGCCGAACTCGCCGCACAGGTCCTGGAGGTCGAGGTGGTCCATGCCCCATGACAGGTTGCCGAAGTAAATCTTGCGGCCGTCGAAGTCGTAGCTGCGCTGGGGACGGTCGCCGCCCGCGCGGGGGGGACGGTCCTCGCGCGCGACGGAGACGTTGACGCGGATGGGTCTCCCGTCGACGTCGGCGCCGTCGAGCGCCTCGATGCACGCGTCAGCCTTGGACTGGTCGGCGACGGTGACGAAGCCGAAGCCGCGGGACCTGCCGGTGGCCATGTCGGTGACGACGGTGACGTCGGAGGCGCCGTACTCGCCGAAAGTGTCCTGGAGGACCTGGTCGTCGACGCCCCAGCTGAGGTTGCCTGGAATTGGTTGGATCGGGGGGTGAAAAGGTCAGTTACGCGATTTGGGCGGATCGGGGGGTCACGATCGCGACCCGAGGTGTTCACAGATGGCGGTTAAAGCGCCGATCGATGCTCGGACGACGCCGGAACGATGTGTTCTGGCGATTCGCATTGCCGTCGGGGCCGTGGAGGGCTCGCGAGGTGGTCCCGCGCGCGTGCGAAGCGCGAGCGCGTTCGTTAAAACGTCGGGAGATGAAAAAGGCACGGAACGGAACGCACCGACGTAGAGCTTGACGCCCTCCGCACCCGCGGTCTCGCCGCCGCCCTCGGCGGCAGCCTCCATGGAGAAGGCGGCGCGCTGCTGGCGGGGCGCGAACGCGCGGGGAGCGGCGATGCCGACGAAGCCACGCTGGGAGAGAGCGCGGACGTTGTGAACCATCGTGGGCGCAGCCGCCATGGGAGCGCGGACGGCGGACGCAGAGCCCGCGCGCGCGGTGGCCGCCACAGAGGGCTTGGCGACAATCATGCGAGCGGTGGTGAGAGCGAAAGAAGCCATCTTCCTACCAGACATGTAGTGTTGGATGGGTGCAGCGAGGGTATCGCTGGAGTGAGCGGCCAATGCGGTGAAGACCTAGGTTTAAGGCGGTCGGCATCGGCATCGACGTCACGCAAAATTTTGGGCCTCCCGTCGTCTACGTTTCGTAGTCAGAGTGTGTCTATTGCGATGGAATTAGGAAATTGCATAATTTGTGCGGACTATTAACTGTCTGAGTAAGCGCGTTTAAAACACGTTTCACCAAGATTACCTCCCGTCCAAAACGAAACAGATGGAGGACACTATTAACTGTGTCACATTCTCCACTGAGAACATGCTCGTGTTGTTCACACGCGTCGAGCTAACTCTCGTCGTCACTGCGCACCCATTCGCGCCTTCGCGATGTCCGTCAGACTGTGGTACCCCTCCGGAAACTTCCCAGGCAGCGCCCTGACCCCGCCGTTGAACGCCTCGGCCATCGTCGTCATCAACCCCAGCCCGTCCCGCGTGACGATCTCGCCAGCCTGCAGCTTGTACCCCGCGTCAGGGTCCCACTTCGGAGGCACGGGCTGCTCCTCCAACACCACGAAGTGCGGGCTGCTCCCCGCGGCGCCCTGGAACATCCGTTTATCGAACCTCCACCGCACGGCGCCGGTCTCATCGCTCAGTATGGGCGACCACGTGTAGTGCATGAAGGAAGCCGCTCCGAGTCTCACATCCGCGGGGGGCTGCACCATGAGCTTGTTGAACGGCACCGGCGGGTAGTGCACCCTCGTGCCCACCTGTGCGAGCGCAAAGTCGAACGCGTACATGTCACGAACCCACCCGAACACCTTCTTGACCACAGCGTTGTCCTCGCCAAACTCCACGAGATCCGCCCACGCCGGCGCGACTTCGCTCAGGTCGTCCACGTGCATCACCTGCGGCGCGTTGCCGCTCTGGGGGACGTCCTCCACCTTGGCGCCCTTCGGCCACACCCCTCGGCGCTCCATGAACTCTTTAAACTCGCGCGACGCCGGCATGGCGTCCGCGTGCCACGGGATGATGTACCCGAAGAGGAACCCTGTGAGACAAAACACGTCGTCAGTCGAATTGCTCATACGAGAATAAAAATAAACTCACCGTAGGAATGGCCCTTTGCGAGCATCGCGCTCGGCGGCGGCGACCTGACGAAGAGGTAGTCCGTCTCCGCCATGAGCACGTGCGAGCACCGTCGGGAGTCCGGTAACTCGGTCCACCGCGCGATGGCGCGAGCCCTGTCTTTCACGGCGTAGTCGCACCCGGCGTCGCACTCCGCGTGCGTGGGGTCGATTCGAATCGTGTGAATCTCGTTCACGAGCTCGTCGTCTTTGGTCCTGTGCAGCACGCGGGTGAAGTGCCTCAGGGGCGAACCGGGTTCCGCCGCAGCCTTGCGCCACGTCTGGTGAAACACGCGCGTCTGCCAGTTCATGTACGGCTGCCCGTTGCTCGTGATCATCGTGTGCAGGCAAAACGGTGGATCTTTACTCGAAGCTCCATCTTTACTCGAAGCTCCATCCTTACTCGAAGCTCCATCCTTACTTGAAGCGGATCCCGCTGCGTACCTCGGCTGCGTCGGGTAGAGCGCGCCCGACGTGAACGTGATCTTCACCGGATCATACGCCGGTGGCTGGTACGTCGTCGTCTTCTTCATCCAGCACGCCTTGGACGACGGGTCCCACACCCACGCGTTGCACACGACGTCGTTCTCCTTGCACGACTCGCAGCAATCCCGGGCGGTTTCTACGCGATTGGCGTTGCCGTTGGCGAGCACTCCTTTTGAGAGATCGCCCCAGTACTCGGTGTTTGGGGATTCGTGGCACTCGTCCTCCTCGGGCTCGTGGTACAGCGAGGGGTCGACGTCCAGGTCGTCGTCCGATGAATCCAGGTTGGCATCCTTGGCATCGTTGGCATCGTTGGCATCGTTGGCGCCGAGTCCGAGGGCGTGGTGCGACCCGAACTCGTCCTCCTCCATCAGCCCCTGCTCCACCAGCTTCGCCGTCGCGTCGACGTCATCGTCCCCGCGCGGGTCCACCCGCATGCTGTCGGTGTGTGACACGTCGTGTCCACGCGTCGACTGCCGCGCGTCGGTCGCGATGCCGTGCGCGGACCGATCGATCCCGAACTGATCGTGCGCGCCGCGCTTGTACTTCTCCAGGCGGCGTGCCTCCTCCGCCCATGAACCCCCGGACGCGGCGTGCAGGCTGATGAGTACGGCTGCGAAGGGAGGGAAGGGAGCGAGGTGAGTTCGTGGGTTCACGGGCGGATCGAGGGGCGGGGTATGATTTTCCTTCCGAGTAGGGGGAAGGGAGGGCGCTCACCGTAGCCGATCAGGCCCATCGCTGTCACGCCGCAGTAGACTATGAGCTTCGCCTGCCTCCGCTTCGACGCGGTGAACGGCGCCATGACGGCCCTCCTGTTCCGACCGCCGCGCCTCTGGCTTTGTAGCGGACTGCACCGAGAAATCGCGTGAAACTACAGCTTGGGCTGAAAACTACAAGTGATTTATTTATGGTATGAATTATTTATTTATTTAAAACCGTATGTGCATTTAGTGACATCAATCCGTCTTGCCCTTGAGGAGCGACTTGGGCGTGGGAATCATCACCGCCTTCGCCAACATGAACAAACCCCGCACGTTCTCAAAAAAGTTCAACCCGAAGAACATGTGGCACAACGCCTTACAGAACGGGAACGCGCAGTGCTGCACGGGGTACTGCAGCGGAGGAGGGATGTCAGTGCGGATACCCGGGATACCGTCCACGACGACGGACTTAACGTTGCAGCACCCGCGAAGGCCCTCGATGCCCGCGAAGCGATCGAACCCGCTCTCCTTGACGCCGCCGAAAGGGAGCGACTGCGCCATGTACGTCGCGCAGAAATCGTTGATCGTGGTCATCCCCGCGTTGAGCTGCGCCCCAACCTTGAGCGCCCTGCGTTTGCTGCCGAAGACGTTGGAGCCCAAACCAAAGTCGCACTCGTTCGCGAGAGCCACCGCCTCTTCGTCGCTGTGGATCTTGACGATGGATAAAACCGGGCCGAACACTTCCTCCTTCATGATCGTCATGCCGTGCGTCACGCCCGTGAGCACCGTGGGCGGGTAGAACTGGCCGGGCGCGTCGGGGTCGATGGATCCCCCGCATTCGACCTTGGCGCCCTGTTAAAGAAACACGATGTCAGTATGTATAATTGCCCATACGTAAATAAAAAGAAACTCACCTTAGCGACGGCGTCGTCCACCAAGCTCTGCACGTACTGCGCCTGGTTGGGCATGCACATGGCGCCGCAGTCCACGCCAGGGGACAGCGCCCACCCCTGCCGCAGCTGGTTCGCCGCCTTCATCACCTGGGTCACGAACCGATCGTGGATCTTCTCGTGGACGTAGAACCGCTCGGCGCCCGCGCAGTTTTGGCCGCAAGACTGAAACGCGCCGCGGAGCGCCATCGGGACGCACTGCGAGAGGGCGGCGTCCTCCAAGACGATGAACGGGTCCTTACCCCCGAGCTCGAGGACGACGGGGGTGAGGGTCTCCGCGGCGGCCTTCATGACCATCCGACCGACGCCGGTGGATCCGACGAAGACGACCTTGTCGGTGCCGCCGGTGACGAGCGCGTTGCCCTGTAAACAAAACATGACATCAGTCTAATAGCCCATGCGATGATTAAAATAAACTTACCGCTTCACCGTAGCCGTGGACGATCTGCACGAGGTCCTCGGGGGCGCCGCATGCACGCAGGCACTCTTTAATGGCGCGGCCGTAGTAGAGCGAGGACCAGGAGGCGTACTCGGAGACCTTCACCACCAGCGCGTTACCCGCGAAGACGTTCGCGAGCAGCGGGTTGAAGACGTTGTGGAAAGGGTAGTTCCAAGGGACGATCGCGCCCATGACTCCGACGGGGTGGTACTCCACCCTGGCGTTCTTGTAGAACATCATGAGGCCGGAGGATCTCTTCTCGGGCCGGAGCCACCGCTCGCCCTCCTTCAGCAGCCACTTGCACTTCTCGAGGGTGACGATGACCTCGCCGAACGCGGCGTCCACGAGGGGCTTGCCGGAGTCGCGCGCGGAGACTTTGCAGATTGTGTCTTGATTCTCGAGGACGAACCTGTTGATGGTCTTGATGAGCAGGCGGCGCTGCTTGAACGAGGACTTGGCCCACTTTTTCTGCGCGATGCGGGCGCGCTCGATCTTGATCCGCACATGCTCCGCGTTGTCCGCGGGCATGTCCGGCCCGAGCATATCGAGCGTGCCTGGATCGTAGCACGGGATCATGTCCTTGGGAAACGGCGTGCCGGGCTTCCAGCGCTTGCCGGGCACCCCCGCCTTCTCCTCCTTGGTTTGCTCGACTTCGATCTTCGGTACCCACTCGTGCGTGATGAGTTTGTAGATGGCGAAAGCGAACGCGAAGAGGATGAAGTGGCCGATGCGGCTCATGGTGTCCTGCGCCTGGGCGAAGGCGACCACATCGGAGATCGCGGTGATCACCTTGGATAACGCGAGGAGAATCTGCGGGTGGACGAGTTCATCCAGCGCGGCGAAGACGACGACAGACGGCGTAGGCATCGTGTCCGTGTGTGGAGACGAGACCGGAGGACGGAGAGTGTGTGGGGGTGCGAACGTGCGGGTCCGCGACTCCCGATCTGGCGCCGTGTTCGAACAATTCCAGTGCCAAGTGTCAGGCTGCGGCCAAGTCTGCTTGTTGGATTTTGCACCCTGGGTCTCACTCGTGGCCGGCGCGACCTGGCGGGTCACGGTGGTCGCGCGAGCCGACGACGGCGGCTGGGTCACCGTGTAGACATCGTCGATGATGTCATCTCTTCAAGAACGCGTCGCGGGGTTCATGTCGCAGCCGTACTCGTATCCAACAGCGGCGATGGGCGTCTTCCTGCTCGAGCTCATCCTCACGCTCGTGGCTCCCAACTTTAAGAGGCTGTTCCTGCCAAAGTACGGCAGACGGCACAGAGCTATGGGTGCGGTGTACATCACGATGCTCATCGTCGGACTCGTGGACATCGCGGCGCGCGTATCGTCGGGTGGGGAGGGCGCGGGACGCGACAACGGGGGCTCGGCGTTCATCGCGTCGGGGTTCCCGCTGGACCGCCCAGGGCGCGTCGCCTTCGACATCTTGCTCGGCGTCGCGGGCACGGCGCTGACTCTCACCGCCGCGTACGACTTCAAGCACGCGCACACGGAGGACAGGGTGCAGAACAAGGCGAGCGGGCCGCTGGATCCCGACCAGACGGTCACCTTCGAGGAGATGCTCGAGCACTCGTTCTACCAAATGCTGAACCTCTGTCAGATAACCTTTCTGCACCTCACCGCCAGGCTCGACGAGCGGGACCGCGCGATTGGAAGGCGACACATGAGCCTCAGGAGCTTAGCTCCGAGGCTCGCGTTACTGGCGGCGGTCACCGCCCCGTGGGTGCTCCGCGGCGCGTTCCCGACGAACCGCTTCTCGGACAACTACGATAAAAAAAAAGGCCGAGATCCTTGGGGCGTGACGTCGACGCTTTACAGGATGAAAAAGTACCAGTACGTCTTCTACAAGCACGCCTTGCTACACGGACTAAACGTCGGAGTCGTTATCGACGGGTTCAACGGGCTTCGGAAAGTGCCGCCGACGCCGACGATAAGTCTCGTGGACGCGACTTCGTTCCGGCTGTACTGGCTGGGTCTAAACGCGGCGTACGTGATGGAGTTCTTCCTGCAGACCCTGGTCAAGCGTGGGTACCTACGCCAAGGGCGGATGCTGCGTATGAACCAGTGCCTGATGTGTATCTCCACGGCCGCGGCGCTCGCGGTGCTGAGGCACACGTCCATCGTTGGGTCGTTGATCAGCCTATCGGTCAACTTTACGAGACTGGGCGGAGAGTGCGGGGGCGTCGCGCTCGCGGCTGCCGCGGCGGCCGCGTGGAGGATGTCCCCGGCGTCGACGGAGTACGGGTACGGCGGGTTCCTCGCGGGGTACGATGCGGTCGAGGACGGGCACGTGTGCGTGTGGACCTTAGTGTTGGCGGCGGTTCCCCTGACGCTGCTCGAGCGGGCGGCGAGGAGAGCAATTGGGGAGTTCAGTTCGAGGCGGGGCGCAAAGGCGAAGGAAGAGTAACTCTTAGCGGCGGACGGTCAAGTATAAGTAGCGATTGCGTGTTGACATAGTTCAAGCATTGATTAAGATATTAACAATCAAATGTTCGTTTGACATTGTATGTATCGAAGGCGGGGCCCCGGCGCTCGCCGCGGGAAATGTTCCCGCGCGCCTCAGCCGAACCCCTAGCCTTTACCCACAACTCACACGCCGGCGCTCGCCGGCACAACTCCAGACCTCCGGTCGCGCAAACCCTATCGCGCCCTCGCCCTAATAACCTTTTCTTCTTCACCAAAAGAATCTAAGAAACACCGCCCTCTAGTGCACCGTACCGCCAATTTAGGCGGCGGCGGAGGCACCCGCGACGAGCTCGATGATCTCGGAGGTGACCTTGGCCTGGCGCACGCGGTTGTACTCGAGGGTGAGGCGCTTGGACAGGTCCTTGGCGTTGTCGGACGCGGAGGACATGGCGTTCATGCGCGCGGCGAGCTCGGAGGCGAGGGACTCCTGGAGGGCGCGGAGAATCTGGGAGTTCATGTAGAGGGGGAGGAGCGCGTCGAGGATCTGGTTGGGGTCCTGCTCAAACTGCATGACACCCTCGAAGCCGGCAACCTCCGTCTCCACGGGGGTACCCTTCACGGCGAACTTGCCATCCTCGGAGGTGAGGGTGAACATGATGTCTTCCTTGGCGTCGAGGCATTGACCGTTGACGTCGCAGATCTCGCCCTCCTTGGACATGGGGAGGAGGGTCTGGATGGACGGGTCGGCGGCGATGAGCGACACAAAGCGCGAGTACACGAGCTCAACCTTGTCAACCTCCTCGCCGACAAACTCGGAGTAAACCTCGTCGGCGATCGTCTGGGCCTCCTCGGTGGTGGGGGACTGGCCCATGTCGAAGCGCTTGACGATGTCGTACTGGGGGCGGCGCTTGAAGTAGACGCCGCCCTTCTTGCCGATGCACACGAGCTTGCACTTGACACCCATCGCCTCGAGCTCGGCGACGCGAGCCTCAGTCTTGCGGATGATAAAGTTGTTGAAGCCGCCGCAGAGACCGCGGTCACCGGTGCACACGAGGAGGAGCACGGTCTTGACGGGGCGGACGTTGCAGAGGGGCACGTCGACATCCTCACCCGCGAGGCGGGTGTTGATGGCGAAGAGCACCTTGACGAGGCTCTCGGAGAATGGGCGCGCGTTGATGACGGCATCCTGCGCGCGGCGCACCTTGGCAGCCGCGACGAGCTTCATCGCCTCGGTGATCTTCTTGGTTCCGTTGACGGAGGCGATGCGGTCACGCATTTCCTTGCCGGACGCGTTTCTCACCTGTGCGTCGGAAGGGAGTGGAGGGGGGGAAAAGGTGAGCGACGGATCGTGGTTTTTTTTTCGCGCAAGGGTGGTATCTCAGGCCCTATCCACTCCGTCCGGCGGAGGGACCGGGTCGGACGGGGCGTCGCGCGGGGTGACCCGAGCGATGCGACGACCCACGACGCGGCGCGTTGACGTGTGGACACCACGTAGGTAGTATCCCAGGTCGATGCGCGCGTGTCGCGGTCGCGCGTCGCCCAGATCGCGCGCCTTTCGCCCGGACCCACGGTCGGGAGAGACCGCATCCGGATATACCGCTTCGAAAGACCCTCAAAACCCGTGGTGTGGGCCTGCCGGACGCGCCCGGCAGACGCCACGGGGCGCCGTGCGATCGTCAAGTACGGTGCCCGGGAGTGGCTTCACATCCTCGGGATGTCGGTACCGCCGTCGGATCGCATCTTCGCGCGACGCGAGCTAGGAATCGTCACGCACCTGGAGGGAAGCGCGGCCGCCGGCAACAGTCTTGGGGGCCACGGCAGAGACGCGGGAGCCGGAGAAGGCGGACTTCTTGGCGCCGAAGGCGACGGGCGCCTTGACGGCGGCCATGTTCATGGTGACGGCAGCCATTGTGCTTTGGTCGGTGCGATGGACACTGACGCGAGCGTGCGAGTGAGGCGTGCGGTTATGGCGCTCGCCGGAGGTCCGGCCTCGCTTATTTTTTCCGCGATTAGCCAGGAAAAGCCGGAGAAGTGGCTCTTTGGCTCTCGAGCAATTGCTTATCCGATGACGCGACCAATCAGAGTCACGAAACGCGTTCGGAACGGCGCGTGGCGAGCACGGCTTTTCATCCGGGAGTCAGTCCATCGCGAACCGGGTGGTATTTGTTGAGTTAATCTTGGTCTAATGTGGGGGAGTCTATAAAATACGGGTTCATAAATGGGCAGTTGAATGTAACATTTTTCGATCATGACAGAGTGGCGGGAGCACGATCCTGTGCTCTGAACCTCTGATCAAACGGGATATTTACCAGTGAGATTTTCAGGTTTTAGGTTGCAAAGTCGATGAGACGCGTCCGGACATCGATCAACGTCGACCGCGCTTCGCTTTCAAACCCGCCGGTCGAATCGCTTTTTCAATCGCTTTTGCAACGCCGGTCCAGAACTGCTCCGACGAGGGTGCCTTCCAACAACTCGTCACTCACTCCAGCGCAGGCATTGGACAGCGCAGGGCACACACGGAGGGACCCTACACTGAGGAGATCGATGTCCGCCACGCTCAGCGCCCTCAACGGCTTCCGCGCCGCCTCGCGAGCCATCGACAAGTACGTCTTCCTCAGGCAGCTGCAGCACACGGACGCCGCGGTGTTCTACCGGCTCCTGGTGAACAACGCCATGGAGATCATGCCGTACGTGTACACCCCCACGGTGGGCGAGGCGTGCCAGACGTACCACAAGCTCCCCATCGCGCAGCAGGGCGTGTACATCACCGCAGAGGATAAGGGCAGGGTTGGCGAGGCGCTGAGGTCACGGGCGCCGCCGTCGCTGGCGGACGACCTCAAGGTGGCGGTGGTGACGGACGGCGAGCGGATCTTGGGCCTCGGCGACCTCGGCGCGGGAGGCATGGGCATCGCCGAGGGTAAGATCTTACTGTACAGCGTGTGCGCGGGGATCCGGCCGAACCAGTGCCTGCCCGTGTGCATCGACGTGGGCACCGACAACAAGTCGCTCCTGGAGGACCCGACGTACAAAGGCCTGCGAAGGGAACGGCTGAGGGGATCGGAGTACGACGAGGTGGTCGAGGAATTCATGGCGGAGATGCGCTCGTGGCAGCCGCGGTGCCTCGTGCAGTTCGAGGACTTCGGCAACACCAACGCGTTCAGGATCCTGGAGAGGTACAGGCGCCAGCAGCCGTGCTTCAACGACGACATCCAGGGCACCGCGTGCATCGCACTCGCGGGGGTGCTCAGCGGCTTGAGAGCCACCGGGTCGGATCTATCCGATCAACGCATCCTATTCTACGGAGCCGGCGAGGCGGGCGTGGGCATCGGCGAGCTCATCGCCATGGCGCTCGAAAAACGGGGCATGTCCCACCACGACGCCATGAACAGGTGCTACTTCATGGACAGCAAAGGGCTCGTGTGCAAGCAGCGGCTGGATGCGCCGCAGACGCCCAAGCACGCGCTGCAGCCGCACAAAGTCGCATTCGCGCACGACGTCCCGTACCAACCGAACCTCGCCGCCGCGATCGACGCGCTCAAACCCACGGTGCTCATCGGCGTCTCCACCATCCACGGCGCCTTCGACGAGACGATCGTGCGGAAGATGGCCGCGCTGAACGAACGCCCCATCATCATGCCACTGAGTAACCCCACGTCAAAGGCGGAGTGCACGTTTGAACAGGCGGTGCGGTGGAGCGACGGACAGGTGGTCTTTGCGTCGGGGAGCCCGTTCCCGCCCATGAAGTACGGCGGCCGGACCTTGTATCCGGCGCAGGCTAACAACGCGTACGTGTTCCCGGCGTTGGGACACGCGGCGGTGCTCGCGGGTGCGAAGGAGGTGACCGACGACGCCTTTTTAGCCGCGGCGGAGGCGCTCGGGACGATGACGACGGAGAGCGAGCTGGCGGACGGCAAGCTGTTCCCCGACTTTGACTCGATCCGCGCCGTGAGCCACGACCTGACGGCGAGGGTGTGCGAGCTGATGGAGCGGGACGGTGTGGGTACCAAGCCGGCGGGAGTGACGGACTGGAGAAAGTACGTGGACAGCCAGTTCTGGGAGCCCGAGCCGGAGACGTTGTCAAAGCTATGATGTCACCTTCAACGCTATTTTTTGGGATACGATATTACAACGCTCTGTCCCCTGTTTCGTCTACATCTTCCCGAGTTTCACCCCTTCCCAGCTGAACCGCTGCCTGTGGTTGCAGTACCCTTGCGGTCGTTTCTCCAGGTAACGCTGGTGGTCCTCGTGCGCGGGGAAGAACACGGTGGCGTCCTCCACCGCGGTGTTGACTAGTTTCCCCGCAAAGTCTTTGATCTCCCCCGCGTCTAGCGCCTTTTGTACCTTAGCCTTGACCTTCTCCGCGGTGCGTTTCTGCGCCGCGTCGTGGGCGAACACCACGCTGGCGTACTGCGGGCCGTGATCGTTCCCTTGGCGGTTCTTCGTGGTCGGATCGTGGAAGGTGTAGAGGTGCTCGTTGAGTTGCTCGAACGTGCACACCGATTTATCGTACACGATCTGCACCACCTCGACGTGGCCCGTGCGCCCGGTGCATACCTCGTTGTACGTGGGGTACTCGCCCTCCTTGGGTTGTGTTGGACCCATGAAGCCCACCGACGTGGCGCGGACGCACCCGGGGCACTTCGTCTCCATGTTGTCGGCGAAGTACTTCTCGGTGCCCCAGTAGCAACCCGCGCCGAAGGTTGCGCGCTGCAGGTTGGGCTCGGACTCGGCGAGCGCCGCGAACTCCGTGTCGGTGGTCCGTTTGGTGGGCCAGGATTTACCGGGGATACCGAGATCCGCCGCGACGCGGCCGGCGACGTTGCCCATGGTCACCAGAAAGACGACGAGGACGAGCGGCGACGTGGACGCTGCGCGGGTCATAATGATTAGGTCGTTCCCAAAAAGTTCATTGCTGAGTCACGCGTAATGGCGGGCGACGACGAGGTCGGCGCGGTGGTCTCCCGCCTGAACGACCTCATACGGCGATGGTCGGACCCGCACAGTCCACTGAAAGTCAGACCGAAGGACGTCATACCCGACAGCACTAACAGGGAAGGGACCCTGGTGTCCATCGAACACGCGCACGGCATCGCGCTCAGCATCCTCAAAGACGGCTTCAGTGACGCCCACGAGGTGCCGGTGGTGGTGCGGGGTGAGGCGTTCGCGACGCTGCGGGGGGACGCGTACGGGCGATGGAGAAGGTTCGTGCGGGAGAACGCGGCGGTGATGCCCCCGCTGCGGAGCAAGCGGTCCTGGGCGCGGAGCAGGGTCGCATTTACCACCCTCGGCTCGTCGCACCTCAACTTAGCCCTGCGCCTGGTGGAGACCGACACGCCGAGCGTGTTCGGCCAGGAGATTCACTACGCGGACGCGCTCGAGCGGTCGGAACGGCTGCGGGACGGCGTGAAGAACGGGCTACGCGCGGTGGTGCTCAGGGACGAAACCCCGTCGCCGGTGCGAAAGGAGATTTCCCTGGCGCTCAACAAAGCGTCGCTGCTGGGCTTCAGGCTCGGGGACGACGGCGTGGCGACGCGGGACGCGAGCCAAGCCGCGGCGTCGTCCACACCGTCCACGAACGGAACCGCCGAGAAGGAGCTGTCCATGTACGAAGCCCTGAGTCGCACGCTGGACAGCGAGGAGCTATCGTCGCTCGCGAGGATCAAACACGGCATAGACTGGGACAGAGCCAAGGTTGGGTACGGCGACGTGGAGGGGAAAAAGAAGAGACCGAACGCGTACAAGTCGCGGGGGTTCACACGAGCCAGGCTGTAGTGACAATGGAGTCTCCGTGATGTATCATATCATATTTAAGAGTAGAAAGAATCGTGTTTGCGTCCTATTTGCGCTTGACCTTGACCCGCTTTCGAGCCGCCGTCGTCGCGACTTTCGTCGTCGCCTCGACGAGGGCGGGGATGGGCAGACCACCCCGTGGGCGCCTGAGCACGTGCATCAGACCCACGACCACCGTGAACAGGTTCAGCGCGTTCGCCTGGTGCAAACTCCCGAGGCTCACCGGCACGTGGTTCAGCAACGCGGAGATACCCAGCCCGACCTGCGTCAGCGTGACCAAAATCGAAGCGTCGAGCAGCGCCCTGGCGCTCGCCGGCAACCGCGGGTTAAACCTGTGCGCGCCCCACACGTACGTCACCGCCGCGAGCGTGGACAGCGCCAGGACCCTGTGATCGAACTGAACCGCGGCGGTGTTCTCGAAGAAGTTCCTCCACCCGAATCGCTCCCACAAGCGCCAGTACTCGTCCGGCACGAATTTCCCATCCATCAGCGGGAAGGTGTTGTACGCTCGACCCGCGTCCATGCCCGCGACGTACGCGCCGCTCAGCGCGGTGACCCCCACGAGCGCCGCGAGTGGATGCGTCGCCATCCTCGCGCTCCTCGCCGCGGCCATCACGGTGTTGCCAAGATCCACTCTCCCACCGGCGTACTCCGCGGCGTATTTAGCAACCGAGTTATGCGGGAACCACACGTTGAACGTGGTCCACAGCATGGCGACGTATATGGTGAACGCGCCGGTGAGGTGCGTGGCGAGCCTGTACGGTGACACCCGCGGGGCGTTCATCGGGTTATCGGGATCCTCCACCAGGCCTGATTTGACCATCCACCAGCCGATGGCGCCCTGAGCCAGGCCGAGGCCGAAGAACGTCGCGAGTCGTCCGGCTAGCTTACGCGTGACCCAACGTCTGGCGCCGAAGTACGCCAAGGGCAGGACGAAGTACCCGCCCAACAGCCGCCCCCATTGTCTGTGTCCCCACTCCATCCAGTAGATGAACTTGAAGTCGTCCAATTTCATCCACGTGTTTGTCTTTTTGTACTCGGGCGACTCTTTGTACTTTGCAAACTCGGCGTTCCAATCCTCCGGCGTCATCGGGGGCTTCTCCACGAACTTCCAGTCCGTCATGGACAGCCCAGAGCGCGTGAGCCGCGTGACACCTCCGAGGACGACCATGCTGTACACCCAGGCGCACCCGCCGACGAGCCACCACCCGACCGCTCGCTCCGCGGCGGGTCCTCCGTTGACCAGCGGATGGGCGGTTGGTGGTGCGGAGGCTGCGGTGACGGAGGAGCCGAACGCGCGGCGCGTGGCGGTGGCCAGCATCGAAATCTTGGACGCCGCCGGAGCCTTGGACGCCGCCGCCTTCGTCGACGTGAGGTACGCGCGCCACGCGTTGTGCCCGGCGCCGGCCACCGGATCGACCCGACGAGCCGCGATCGAACGCGACGCTTGGGCGGATCCGACGACGTCCGCGATGACGTTCCTGAAACTCGACGCGCGCGCCTGCCCTGCGCTCCACACGGACGCGTTTCGAACCACGAGGGAGGTCGCGATGCCACCCGCGGGAGTCGGCGCGACCCCCGACGCGGCGGCGCGGTGCGCGAGCGCGCCGAGCGCCCGCGCTGCGCTCCTCATCGGCGCGGCCATGACTGAAGACGACGACGTCATCGAACACGTGGCTGACAACAGGAGATTTGGCACACCGGGATATTTTCACCCGCGCCGGCGCCGCCTCCGACTACGTGTGTCACACTACCTAACGACGAGTCACTACTCGCGACGCTCCACCCTGATCACGCACCGCCCATCCCCCGCCCCGAGCGACTCCGTCCGTCTCACGGACACGCCGTGCCGCGGTGGTACCTTACGGAACCAAGGCTCGCCGTCCACGGCGCAGCAGGTAGCCGCCGCGAGACCCGGCGCGCCCTCCGCCGCGAACAGCGAGTGGTACAAACACCGCGACGACTCCATCACGTACACGGCATCGCCATCGTCGTGGCCCGCTGACCCGGGTTCGAGGTCGGGGCTGGACGCAGGGGCGTACGTCCTCCCGAACCTATCCGGCGACATCGCCGCGGAAACTCGTTGTTGTTCACGCTCGCCGCCGCCGCCGCTCGCGTCGTCGCTCACCACTCTCCACGCCCATCCCCGGTCGCCGTGGTCGTACGCGAGCGCGCGCACGATGCGCACCGCCAGCGCGAGCGGGTCCCGCGTCATCATCATCGCGGTCGCGACGCCGGTGCCCAGCATCGAGCTCGCGAGCGCCTCGGCTCCCTCGTGCTCCCTGATGATGCGCACCAGCTTATCGTGGTCGGTGAGGTACGGGGATAGGGCCTGGTGCGTGGCGAGGACGCGGCACGCGCGCGAGACGTGCGATGCGTCCCTGTCGTCGCCGCCCGATGCGTCCTCACCGGCGTTCTCTGATCCTCGCATCCACGCTCGGTCACCGAGGTACTTGGCCCGCATCTGTTTGGTTCTGGACTCGATGTCAGCCACGAGCGCCTCTTCCCTACCCCCGCCGCTGGTTCTATGGTTGCTCCTCAGCCTGGCGAGCATACCCCTCCTCCACCAGGCGTGTGCCAGATCATCCAGCCACCTTCGCGCGCCACCACTCAGCCAGTGGGCGCGAGCCATGGCGAGCCCAAGACTGCAATCCTGCCCGCGAAAACATCGGAAGTGCCAAAACTTGCAAAATAGTCGTTAGAAGATGCGTAGGCACACCTGCGTGCACCGTCACCATGCGGCGGGGCGACACCGACGATGACGAGGGTTCCGCCCCGACGGTAGCCCCCGGCACCATGGACGACCTCGACGACCTCGCGGCGGCGCTCTCCGGCATCGAGCTGGCCTCCAAGGCTCCCGAGAACAGGGAGGGAAGCGCGGCAGATCCCGATACGATACTCGCGAGAGCTCTCGCGGGCATCGCGGAGGACGCCGCATCGACGCCTCCCCCATCCACGAAGGGGGACATGCCGCGCCGGTCCCCGAGACTCAAGCCATTCCCCAAGACCCCGGCGGGGACCGGAGGGATGGGAGACGGCGAGGAGTGGCGCAAGCCCAAGCTGGTGGTGCGTTACAAGCGCGAGAATGCCACGCCAGCGACGAGCGCGGCGAACACTCCGGAGAAGGAAACCCCGAAGGAGAGCTTCGAGACCGCGAGGGAGAGCTTCTCGGAGGTGAAGGAGGAGGAAGGCGGGCAGGAGGCGTCGTCGCCCGCGCCCGTGTCCGTCGCGACCCTCGCGTCGCGGTACGTCGTGGTCAAGCCCGAAGTTGACATCGTCAAGCCCGAGAAGGACATTGAAGACGAGAAGGACCAACCGAGTTCGGCGCCGAGCCCCGCGATCAAGTCCCATCAAGTCCATCGCAAACCCAGGAGCAAGGTCAAGACCAAGCCGAGGGACCCGAGCTCATTCGCGGCGTTCAGGGAGATGCGCAGGGAGGAAACCAAGGCGGAGACGGAGGCGGATCAGTTGGCGTCAATGCTTGAGACGAAGGTTTCAATCGCGGAGTTGGATACACCGTCGAGACGCGGGGGACGAAAGGCACCCGCGCGCGCGGTACGCTCGGGCGAGGACGTCGGCGTCGTCGGCCTGTGCTACAGCGACGTCATGGAGCTGCACGAGGGACCCGCCCAACACTTCGAACGGCCGGCGAGGCACGCGGCGACGGTGGCGAGGATGAAGAAAGACGGGCTGGAGGACAAGTGCGCGCTCATCGCCGCGAGGGAAGCCACGGACGAGGAGCTGCTGACGTGTCACTCACGCGAACACCTCGCGTACGTCGCCGACGCGTTCGACCACACGAGCGATGAGGCGGTCCAAGGGGTCGGGGACATCTACTGGACCGAGCACACCGAGCGGTGCGCGAGGACGGCGGCGGGCAGCGCGTGCGAGGCGGCGAACGCGGTTGCATCCGGAACTTGCCACCGGGCCTTCGCGGTGGTCAGGCCGCCCGGGCACCACGCGGAGTGTGCGCGCGCGATGGGCTTCTGTTTCTACAACAACACCGCCGTCGCCGCGCGCGCCGCGCTCGCGGCGCACTCGCACGTCAACAGGGTGCTGCTGTTGGACTGGGACGTGCACCACGGCAACGGGTGAGTTTCTTTGTACTTTATCTTCATACGGGCAATTGGACTGACGGCGTGTTTTGTTCAACTCTCACAGGATCCAAGATGTCCTCTACGACGACGATCGGGTAATGTACGTGTCTTTACACAGGTACGGCGAAGGTTTCTACCCCGGGACTGGCGCCATGGACGAAGTTGGAACCGGACAAGGTGCCGGGTACAACGTCAACGTGCCGTGGACGGAGAAGGGTTTAACCGACGCCGATTACCTCGCGGCGTTTGACCTCGTCATCGACCCAATCGCGCAGGCGTTCGACCCGGACCTGGTGATCATAGCCGCCGGGTTCGACGCCGCGGAGGGTGACCCGCTCGGTGGGATGAAGGTGAGCGACCAGGGCTACGCGTTGATGACGGAGCGGCTGCTTCAATTGGCGGGGGGTAAGTGCGTGGCGGCGCTCGAGGGCGGGTACGGGCTGACGGCGACGGCGTCCGCGGCGGCTTCGACTTTGGGCGCCATGCTCGGGTTCGCCACGCCGCCGCTGAGCTCGCGCAGGAGGCCGAAGCGATCGACGGTGGAGACGCTGGGTAAGATCATCGACGTGCACAAGGAGAAGTGGCCGGTGTTGGCGAGTGAAACGCACCGGTCGATGTACAGGGCGACGCTCGAGGCGACGAGAGTCGCGGGAAAGGAGAAGAACTGATAGCGCTTTGAATAGATACGACTTACGACCTACGCGGAAAAGGAACGCTCGCTTCGAATACACACGACCTAACGATACATCGGCTTGAACTTGTTTCCC
>ENA-UOXV01002437-UOXV01002437.1-marine-metagenome-genome-assembly--contig:-NODE-2437-length-24343-cov-6.613554_pt1 | contig 24343 bp, 20 predicted proteins | sample MGYA00238165_ERZ766961 | MGnify/ENA primary metagenome ERZ766961 (study PRJEB28924, sample SAMN03173240) | marine metagenome | biome: Marine; feature: Water; material: Subsurface seawater | place: North...
CCCCCCTTCCCGCAGGAAAACGACATGGACTAGGAATTTATACATGGGCGGGGGGGGGTGACTCTTTTTCGGGGATGTGGTGGGCCGGGCTGCCCCACGGCCTCGGGACGAGCGAGTACTCTTCCGGTGCGGCGTACTGCGGCGAGTGGTACCTCGGCGACCGCACTGGCACCGGCATGTACTTTTACTCGCCGCATCACGACGAGCCGCATGAAGAGTTTGCAGGGCAGTGGCGCAACGACCTGCCGCACGGAATTGGAAAGCGATTGTCCAAGGATGGGACTGTGTACATAGGTGAGTGGCGCAAGGGCATGAAGCACGGAGACGGCATCCATCGGATTGCAAAGGACTCGGTTTTTAACCCTCTGGGCGCTGCGAAGAATGCTATTCGCCGGGCACGCCACGAAGGTGCAACTGGTCGTTTCAAAAACACGAGCGCAAAGGATAAACACGAGCTTGACATGAACAAAGTATTAGGTGGGATCAAGGACTGGCATGCCGAGGAGACAGGCATTATACTCCAAGAAGGGCGTTTCTCGTTTGACGAGTACGAGCCGCGGGACCGTGCAGAGTGCCGCGACAAGAAGGCGCGTATCAAGCGGGAGAAGGTGCGGAAGGACAACCCCGACGACTCCCCGCGGGAGGGTGAAGACAAGGAGGCGCACGGGGATGACGAGAATGATCCCAAGGCAACGGCGAAGCGAAAGCAAAGACAGGCGCGGCTCAAGCAGTTGGCCAAGGCGCAAGGGAAGCTTCTGGCCTCAAAGGACTTTCCGCCGGACGATGTCGACCTCGCCGACTTCGAGGAATTCGTACAAGCTGCCATGGAAACCTCTGACGCCGCCGAAATGATTGCCTTGAAGGTGAGACCGCGAGCCTTCGCATGACTTTCTTGACTCCATGCCCTGGCACAAGGGCGCTGGGTTGATGGCGCGGGTGGTCCGCAGATCGACGCCAAGTATCATGGCGTCAACTTTGAGTTCCGCGTTGCAAAGTTTGAGGGTGTCTCTTGACCATCTTTCCGTGTGTGTCTTGCCTTGCCTTCTTTCTTACCTACCTATCTGTCCCGCGTAGAGCAAGAAGGGGTCTACGCCCGCAGTGATGTAAATACCCGATTCAACGCTTTGCTCTACACTTCCCTGACCCTCTCCTTGAGATCATGATCTCATCATCGGAAGAGGAAAAGCAGCAAGCAAGTTGGCAGCACAGGGTCGGTGAATGCAATACAAGTGTACCTCCGTAAAGCTGTGACTGGCGAATGAGCGCATCACGCTGTTTCCATTGCTCTTTTTCTCACACGCGGCCACTCATTCTTCAGAGGATGTGACCGGCTAGTGCACATCAGTCACTTATTCCCCTAAGTGGTTCCCCCTCACAACTAGATCTCTTCGTCTTCACGTGTCTCAGTAAAGCACGTGCTCACAGACCCGGCCTACTGGTCGTTTGAATTCTCGTTCTCTCTTCCTTTGCCTTCCCCTTCACTCTCTCCTCCCTTGTAGACCGAGAAAGAAAGAAAGACGAGCCTTTGGACCAGTCTACATCTCTCACATCGTCGATCACAGCGAGGTCAGCCACTGGACAACAGGTGCGGCCTGGTTCACCAAAATAAATGGGTGTTGTAGCAGCTGGTCTGATCCTGGTCGTGACTCCTGGTCCTTGGTAAGGCAGAGCGAGACGAAGTGACGCGCCTCGTTTGAGAAATCCTCAGGCAGCGCCGGCGGCTCCTTATCAACGATGTTGTCCAGAAGCTCATACGTTTGAGCCCCCCCAAAAGGTGCCTGGCCTGTGCAGCACTCATAAACGATGATCCCGAGCGACCAGATGTCAGCATTGAACGAATAGTTGATTCCCATGACACGCTCCGGCGACATGTACGACGACGTCCCAACCCAGGTTTGCCCTGCCGACATTGTGTCCGACAATTCTTTCGACATACCGAAGTCAGCAATTTTAAACATCCCCCCACTGTTGAGCAGCACGTTCGACGGCTTGATGTCTCTGTGGATTAGCCGGCGCGTCCCGTGCAGATACACCATCCCAGCAATCACCTGCCCGCGCACGCGGCGTTAGCACGTGCACCCTTCTCCTGCACTGCAGCCCATACACACTCGATAACAGATCTAAATCGTTCCGCGAATTTCCAGGTCTGACCTGTCCTGCACAGTTGCCCATGACCGGCTCTGGGATCCGCCTTCCTGGGCAGCGCTGCAAGATGTCCTTGAGCGACTTGCAATCCATGTACTCGAAGGCAATAAGCACCGACTGATGCTGTGGCACACCGTCCCAAATGTTACAATTTCCCAGCGGCTACCTGTGTATTCTCGCTGCACGGTGGGCAGCATCCCGCAGACTGCTCCCAGCGCAGTACACAAAAATAGAGGTCGCCTCGGGTCGAACAGAACGTGAAGGCATGTGCCGAGCAGCTAGACCAATATGCGTTATTGCCCCTTCCTCGTGACCTTACTGTGCATAGTAATATTATTGCCCCTTCCTCGTCACGAGGAAGGGGCAATAATATTACTGTGCATGCACAGTAATATTCCCCTGGGGACACCAAGCGCACCTGAGCGTCGTAATCGGCGCCGTGGAAAGATGCAACGTTTGGATGAGTGGACCTGTACAGCTCTGATAGCTGTGCCACCACCTGCTCATCACGCGACACCGAGCACCTAGGCTCAGATAATGAACACTCGAGTGTTCCCGAGCAGCACGTCCCTCAATGCCCGGCTTCAGGGACAGCCGCGCTCGAGAGCTACAGTGGCACACCTGCTCTGCTCCCGTACGCAAAGTAATAGGGACAACTTTGAGCGCGACGATCAGACCAGTGGCAGGATCTTGCGCGTGTGTGACCGTCCCTGAGGAACCGCGCCCGAGTTGATCGCCGAGCGTCAGCGACCGGCAGTTGACCATCACATGCCCCGCATCCAGCGCCATGGTCTCTCACTCCGTCTCGACAATCCAGGCTCGACCAATTAACGGAAGCGGCGAATTCTGGTCTGCTCGCCCAGGTCACTGTCCCCCTTCCCTGGCGGAGCTCTAAGCACTACCCCGCCCCACTCCGCGTATTGCGTGCGTGGAAATGCGAGATCCCACGGAGTGGAACGGTTCTGCAACGGTCGGCAATTCCCTAAAATCTTGCTTTTGGAATCTAGAATTATTTTCGCGGCACATGTGGAGGGAAACGCCGGAACGAGGCGAGACCAGGATTGGGGGCCGGTCGAGGATGGCTGGATTCGGGGGCAGCCACAGCCCCGCGGTGGGGCTGGACCCTCCAGAGCGGCGCGCCCTTACTCAGGTTTCAGGGGAGAGGGAGCTTGGGGCGGTAGGTAGCCAGAGTCGGTCCGCGGGCGCTCTCTGCGGCCGGCGAACGCGCGCTCTTCAAGCGCTTGGAGGGCACCGGGCGAAATGGCTGGCAATGTTGCTGGCGACGTCAGCAGGATTCGCTGGCGCATTCGTTCAGAGCCCAGGGGTAATTCGGGTTGGATGGACCTCCCAAGGTACCGCGGGGCGAAGCGCCTTGGGCGCGGCCTCGTTTATATCCGAAAGGCGCCCTGCCATGGCCACCATGCGCATGCGGCCACGCTTCGTCTTGTTTTCCTCTCTCACAATGAGCGATGAAGACAAAGAACAAGACATTGTCAAAAGAATCGAGGTTTTCCCCTGCTTCCTTGGAATTCTGTCATCCAAGCAGCCCTCTGGCTTCTGCCTGCCGCCCTCGGCTCTTGCGGATATGTTGGCATTCGTGGGCATCTACTACAGGCCCTGGGATGTGTGCGTTTGAAGAGCTCACTCGTAGGCACGCGATTCTCATACTGATCGGGCGCGCTGCAAGTGCACCGCGTAACTCGAGTTCCTCACTTGATACATTGCAAGTGAGCTTGATGAGGTTCTCAAGTCCGTAACTTTGCAGGATTCGATGGAGAGTGCGCAACAGGCGCGACAACAACTCGCTGAGGACGTGGGCATGGTTGATTCAGACAACGCAATGCAGGTCCGAGATTCTTTGCCCCAGCAGCTTGCCCACAGGAGCGATGACCCACGCACAATTATTTTTACCCAGCACTGATGTCGCTGAATGCGGAATGCGCTCAGGATGCGATTGAAAGGGCCTTGAAGAAGGCGGACGCCGTGCTTGAGGAATTGCAAAACACGACAGCAGGCAAAGTACGGCGTGAGGGGGCAGAGCAACTGAAGGCGCTCAGGGACAAGAAGCTGGCACTCCAAGAGCAGGAGAAGAAAAAGGCGAAAGAGGTACAGGAGAAGGTAAAGAAGGCAGAGGAGGATGATGTATACACGGCATCGATGAGGGAGGTTGCGGCCGCAGCGGCAAGGGGTATTGCTAGCAAACCCGAGGCTTTGGCGGTGCTAAAGGAAATGGAAGAGGTTGGAATAGTGCCAAATTCGGCAACGTTTGCGGTGATGATGGACGTGCTGGCAAAAGCAGCCGCGTTCGGCAAGGCCAAGCCGCGGCAGGGATGGGATGTTCTACGCCTCATGGACCAACGGAATGTCGAGGCCAATGCGGCGACTCTTTCGTCCCTGCTGTCCCTTATGGCGCGTTCCGCTGCACGTGGACAAGACGCGTCGCTTCAGGACGGGCTCAAGGTGATTTCATACGCGGAAGAGCACGGCGTGGCGATTGATGCCTTCATGTTCTCATCGTTGCTCTCGCTTTGCGCGCACGCCAAAGTGCCAGCTGGCAAGACCCGTCTCGAGGCAGCATTAGCAATACTCGAGCAGCTCTCGGACAATGGGGTGGAGCGTGACACAGTTGTATACAACAACGTTCTGACCGTGTGCGGTAAATGCCGGGAGTCGACAATCGCGGACGCGTTCGACATCCTCGCCGATATGGATCGCAACGGCGTTGAAGCGTCGGCATATACCTTCTCAATCCTGCTATCGCAGTGCGCGGCGGACATCCGAGGACCGGAGTCTGCCAAAGAGCTAGTACAGGATGCTGAGCAGGTGATGGAGCTCTTCCGGGGGCGCAACATCCCTCCGTCAGTTGCCGTCTACAACTCGCTGCTCAAAGTTCTTGGTAAGGCTGCAGCACACGGGGCCATAGGCAGTGCGGAAGCAGACGCTGTGCTGCGCGAGATGGATGAGCAGGGGGTGCGGATGAACATCGTGACGCTTTCGTCATGGCTGACCGTGATTGGCAAGGCTGTGCTCTCTGGTCGCGCGACGCGTGCCGACGCTCGGCTTGCGATTGTCAAGGCGCGCGAGTTAGGCCTTGCTCCGTCGGTCGAGTGCTACAACCTTTGGCTCGACTGTGTGGGGCGCGAGGCGCTGATGGGGCGGGCGTCCGCGCGCGACGCGATTGCGGTTGTCGAGTACATGCGGTCGGTGGGGCAGGGCCCGGGCACCTCGACGTACAATCGGCTGATGAGCGTGGCGGCCCGCACCGCGACGCATTCAAAGGGAAGCATGCAGGACGGCAAGGCGATCCTGGCGCTAATGGAGGACGACGAAGTGCCGCTCTCTCCTGTGAGCCTTTCTGCCTTGATCCAGCTCGCACGTGCTGACGGCTCCAAGAATGCCGTCGCTCAGGCGTGGGAGCTGTTCCGTGCGTCACCTCCCAGCATCCGGAACGAACGTGTCTTTACAGTGATGACCTCGGCGCTGAATCGCGCGGGGCAGAAGAACACGGCGCTGACGATGCTCGACCTCGCCAAGGACCAAGGCCTGCAGCCCAACACGTTTATGTTCAACGCCGCGATGGGAGCGGCAAGGGAGAGCGGCGATATTGATCTGCTCTGGGAGCAGATGCAGACATCAGGCATCAAAGCCGACTCGGTGTGCCCCGGACTCCGAAACCACCAAACTTGAACCCTGATGTGGAGGCTCTGGCTCGCTGGGCTGACAGCGCTCGCGTGGCGCAGGTGACGAATCGATACCTTCGGCTAGCGCGGAGAAAGAAGGCGCCGACACGGGCGATGGTTCCGCCGACCACGGCGCGCCGGCGGGGTATCCTGCGAGAGAAGCGGCGTATCAAGGGCGAGCCGCACTCGCGTGACGGAGGTGGTGCGTGATAACTGCCACGGGGGCACGATGGCGCCCGAGACGTCGCGGAGAGAGTTGTAGGAACCAGGGTGGCGCTGCACCTTTTTGCATCCCGCCGTGGCACTCTGACACAAGCCGTAGGCTTACAGACGGATTTTGGCGGCACAATGGCAAGGTTCTTGAACACGTTGGGGGAGGAGGGGAGGGCGGCGCCTTTGCACGTGTGAAGAAGGTGGACTGACACCAGCCTGGTTCGAGAAGTCGGTTGTGGGTGTCCGGCGTCGATCAAAGTACATCGTATTCGTAGGGGCACACGCAGTGCATTCATGGCTCAGAAAACAATACTAGCCTTTCTTAAACAACAATCTTATTCCCAGCCGGTCGGTGGCGCTCATTGCACCGCAACGCTTTCTGTGCCCGCTTGACGGCAAGCTTGCGTCTTGCCTTGCCCAGGGGACCAGGCAATCACTTGTCCTCAGAGAACTCTGCCTCCGGCACGGCGCTGCCTGCGTCTGCAGTGACGCCACCGGCATCTTCGGCCTCCATGCGGCGTTTGATTTCAGCAGCTGCTGCAGGGTTTGCGAGGAGTTGCTGCAGCTGCGGGTTGCTCATCAGCGCAGCTGTGATAGTGATCCACTCTTCGGACCTGATGACATCATTCAGCGTCGCCCCCTTGTCTTCTGCCTCGTCAATTTGTTTGCGCACTTCATCAACGTAGTTTTCGTTCTTGGTAACCTCGGCCGCGAGCATCGCCATGACTGGGTTGTCAAGCACCGTGGTCATCTCCTTGAGCTTACCAGCAAGCACCTCTGCTCGGTCTTTGATCTCTTTCACAGTGACGTCGAAAGTGAGCCTCTTGCCAGCGAGCGGGTGGTTCCCATCTAGCTTTACGATAGTTTCACCGACCTGCCAGCAGTGTGTCTTCAGTGTGCTGGTGAACAAGGGGCGGAGATGTTGGCGCACTGGGCACCAAAGTGCTACTGGGAAGACCTCCTTGATCACGGCGATCTGCCCACCCTGCAGCTGAAGAACTAGCCCCTCCTTCAGCTCCCCGTCAGGCGGCGTTGGCATCTGCTCCATAGGCACCTCTGCCACATTTTTTTCATCATACTCACCGTACGCATCCTTGGGCTCGCACGTTACTTTTCGCGACTCGCCGAGCTTGAGACCTATAACAGCGTCATCGAAGCCGCGGATCACCCGCCCTGCGCCCACTTCGAACTCAAGTAGTGGGCCTTCGGGGTTCTCGTCGAACACAGATCCGTCATCAAGTGTTCCCTTGTACCGTACACCGATCACATCGCCCTCAGCCACCTGAACAGCAGTGAAGATGAATCGCAGGTGCAATGCTCGCACCCCAACGCTCGAGCATGAACACACGAGCATCGAAGACTTGATGTCACAGACTGTGTGCGGTAGGGCTTACCGCATCGTCACTCATTCGGAGTGCGCACAGCGCGGCGCCGTGAGGGCGGCAGTTCCGGAAAACCCTGCCGAGAACATTGGTTCAGAAAGCAACGTAAGCCCCTTGTCCAGACAGAAATATCTGCAAAGAGGCGGGGTCTCTAGCGCATGTTGATTACTTCACCCATGCGAAGAGAACACGGTCCTCGGTACAAGGGATCAATACATGGAGCGCCCGTACTGTACCTGGCCGCGCGCGAGCGGAGTCGGAGAGGTGCAAACTGCGTGATGCCTCGAAGTGACAGGCGTGCAGTGCCTGAATTCTGGTGCACGGAGGCCATCCCCTGAATTGTGGAGAACCCTTCTACGGAGGAAGCGAGTGCAATCATGGCGATTGCCCTGAAGTTCATCATGGTGCCCGAGTAAGGCAGCCTCTGTTCGGTCAAGTAAGAAAAAACAAGAGGCGGATTCAGGCCCGCCATGGGATTGCCTGTACGTACCCCCTAAACACAGCTCTAATTGGGATTTGAGGACACCTCGCCCTTCTCAGCCTTCGAAATGAGCTCGATCGGGACGGGCGTGAGTACCCATGCCGCCACTCAACCTTGCCAAACATCACTTTCTCTGGATAGCAACAATAATTTACCGGTTCTGTCTTTGTGCAGCGCCTCAGATTGTGCTAATCCTCCGCTGTGATGCGTACTGGTGCCCTACTGAACTCTTGGCGCGGGCGAATTGTGATCGCGTGTTTTTGCTTCGGCGCAGTACGACCTGTACAGTACGAGCTACTCACCTGATGGGCGCGTGTTTCAAGTTGAATACGCGGGCAAAGCTGTCGAGAGCAGCGGGTGCCGAGCCCTTGCATGTACCCACGCTTCTTTCGCCTGGCGTCCCACCCGCCTCAACTCACGGCAGGATCCGAATGCAGGCGTTCCCACTGCTGATGAGATAGCGTAGCCAGTTGGTGGGTTGAAGATGATGGAATTTGATCTGTATTGACGACTGCTTGCCCTACGTAACAGGACGGCAGTGGGCGTTCGGTGCAAGGATGGAGTCGTGCTGGGATTTGAGAAGCTGATTGTGAGCAAAATGCTCGTGGAGGGCTCTTCTCGGCGCATCATGACAGTGGACGAACACGTAGGGATCGCGATCTCAGGCCTACTGGCGGATGGGAGGCAGCTTGTGAACCGCGCGCGCGACGAGGCGGCGGCGTACAAAGAGTTCTACGGCGAGCCCATTCCGGGGAAGGTGCTCGCGGAGCGGTTGGCTGGGTTTGTGCACGCCTACACGTGCTATTGGTCGGTGCGGCCCTTTGGTGTTTCGGTGCTCATTGGGGCGGTGGACAAGGATGGGCCTTCGCTCTGGATGATTGAGCCCTCGGGGTTGACGTACAACTACTACGGGTGCGCGATCGGGAAGGGCAAGCAGCCCGCCAAGGTGGAGCTCGAGAAGCTCAAGTTGTCTGAGCTGACGTGCCGTGAGGTCCTCAAAGACTTGGCCCGAACGATCCACTCAGTGCATGATGATGTGAAAGACAAGGAATTCGAGCTCGAGCTCAGCTGGATCTGCGAGGAATCCGGGTGGAAGCACAAGATGGTGCCCAGGGAGCTCTCCTCGAAGGCAGAAGAGGAGGCCAAGGTCTCACCCGCATTCTTGGCCATTTCCGCCGCTCCCGACACCAATGCATGGTGTTTTAGTCTGGTGGCTCAACTGCGCACTTATCACATGAATATGCCGCAGGCTGAACTTGACGAGGACATGGATGACGATTAGAGACGTTAACTTCTCTGCGCTGAGAGTGGGTAGATGGGGTATCAGAGATGCTGGATTACATTTCGATCTCTGAGATGCTGGATTACCTTTTGATGCATGCACTGGCTATCAAAAAGATGTCTCACATGTCTGTTTGCCTCTGAAGTGTGGGCTTCAAGCTCTGGTAAGCTCCCCCGCTGAATCCCTCGCACGTGACACGTCCACATCATTTGGAATTCTGCCCCTTCTTCGACAAGCGAGCACGACACACGCGTTTACTTTCATCTCTTAGGGGGGCGACTCTTTCACTGGCTCACATCTGAAGATCTGCTAGGGCCAAACCCTCTGACGCGACTCTTGGAGTCGCGTCAGAAGATGAACACCCGTGGGCTGCGAGAGTATCGCTGGTCCCACTCGTCCCACTAGACCGCATTTCACCAGGAGAGTCATCACCGGAAAGCGGTTGGCCCGCTAGTTTTAGCCTTGCATTCTCGGCGCCATTAGAAAGCGCCTGATCCACCCCTCGACTTCCATTACTGCGCCTCTCTCCCGCGAAAAGTGCGCGTGTCGCATGGAAGCTCGCTGAGCGCTCTTCCTCGTCCAGCTCTGCAGCCTCTCCGCCTGTGCTCGACGCTTCCGACCCGATACGGTCCAAGGTGGTTGAGCTGTTTAGGGTGCTGCTCTCCATTTCGAGTTTTGGAAGATGCAGTACAGAGTGCGGGGTGTGTCGTTCGACACGCGCCACCGCGATCACTTGGCCATTGGCGAGTCTTTGCTGCGCTATGTAGTCTTGCATGAGCGGCTGTAGCTGACCCTTGGGCGGGAAGCACTCAATTGCAAGGGTCAACTCAACCGACGTTCCTGCTGGACCCCGGCACAAATGCCACACCTGAAAGTCACAAGTTCGCCTCGTCAACTTTCGATCAGGAAGACGTTGCGGGCGCAGGATGTGCGTGGCCGGCTTGTGCACCTGGTCGCCTGTGAGATGCACAAGATTGAAGCCCGAGATCTCGAGAATCACGTCTCCGACCATGATCTCGAAGGCTCCATGCACGGGTGAGTCGGGCGCAATGCCGGTAACCACCAAGATTCCATCAGAGCGATTCTTGAAGTCGATTCCAAGGTAGCCAGGAGGCGGCTCATCCTGCTGGCTAGCAGCCTTGGCCGCCCCCGCATTCTGCCAGCAACACAAGCTTTTGGTTCAGCAAAGTCAAATTAGCTGATTAAGCGCCGCCCGTAAAGTCGCGGTAGTGGGCACAAATGCACTTCACGGTGTGGACGCCAATGGCTGGACGCGGCGGCGGCGGTGGCACATGCGCATGATCGGTCGGGGCGAGACATAGGTCGGTGCAATTTTGCGTTTGAGCTTTGTCTTCCACACGAAGAGTCTCTGCGCGCACACTCCTGACACGTCAGTGGTGGCCTGCGCTTCGCACATGGCGACAACAAGCTACAGCCACGACAACAACAATGCTTTGCAAGGACTAGAACCCGCTCGCGTTCAACAGCTAGCTTTGCCGGCGCATCCTTCTTGGAATTCGACAGACTCATCAAACTCTTCACTTTCGCCAGGAATCCTGCCGCCCCGCCGTACACCCAGTGAGCCACCGTGTCTTCATCACCAACCGGAACAAACTTCCCGTTGGTGAAACGGAGGCTGGGACTTCAACGGGAATTGCAACATCACAATGCGACGCCCTGAAAAACAAGCAGTGTGTGTCTGATGGCAGAAAGCATACCTGATGGTGCCAAACGGGGAGCGCTGGGCGAATCCACTCTGTTTGCCCGCGAAGGAGCGCGCCCGCCCAGTGCGTCACCAGCCTGGCCCTCACCGGTCGACACATCGTCGAGACTAGCGTTGTCAGAATCAGACAGAGTGTTCGTCTGGAAAGGTGCGTCGCTGCGTTCCTCGAGTTCGGCCGTGCCCATGGCGGCACTGGGACTCGCGTCCGTTGATCAATCCTCTGTCAAGGTGTTTCCTGCCCGACCCAGAGCTACTGCAACTGAGCTGCAACTGCAGAGCGTGCCCAAAGAGTTGTGCGTGGTGAAATTGGGCGGTAGTGCGTCGCCTTTTCGAGAGACTCTTTCTCGCACTCTGGTCTGAGCGCCGTGGACCCGTGCCTCCTCGACGCGAGCCTCAAGATCCTCTTCTCTAAGAGAGGTAAAAGAAGCCTGCTTCGTGCGGTGATAATAATCGAAAAGACGGAAATGTATCTTTCTCTCTAGCGCTCGTTTCGCTCTCCAGTCCCTAACTTCACCGTGAGACCGCAGCAAACAAGCCGCATAACAAAAAGGTCCCAGGCCCACACCACTAACGGCACGCGAGCACGTGAGCAGCGGGAGCAGGGGCAAAAGCCCCGAGCCCACACCGGGCCCGTGCGCGAGATCCAAAGTTTGGATTCCAAACCAAGCTGATTGAGCTCCACCAGCAGGCGTGGCCCCTAGGTTTCCGATCGATTGCTTTACAAATGTCGGAGGACTCTCTCTCGCGCGCGCGTGCTCTCGCTCTCTGTTTTGGTTTCGGACCTATCCCTGTCCGCACGTGACTCAGAAGACGATGCTTCGATGCTTCTTGTCAGCAGCTTTTCTGTTTTCACGTCACGCAGGGCGTAGGTAGCACCTAATGGCATGCCGGAGACTGTCCGCATCTTGGAAATTGCACAGTGCCATGCCTACCGAAGGAAATCATGCCACAGCAACAATGTATTCGAACCTATCTCTGCGCTGACCCGATGCAGGACGCGTCGGGACCACCGCTGTCCACTCGCGGTCGTACCTACAAACTCAGTTATCCATTCCATCGTCAAAGTTGTCCCAGTTATCGTTGAAGTGGAACGACGACCCCATGTGGAGGTCTTCGTATGAGGCCCCGGTCGTATCCCCCACGAATGACTCGTCGAAGCTCCCGTCCGCACTGAGAACGTCCCCGTCGTCCTCGCCGCCATCAATGCGGTCAAGCCAGCCCTTGAGCTGCCAGTACTCAGGATGCGAACGGCCCTCGTCGCAAAGCATAGTAAGTTGTGCTTTCAGCGCCACACGCGCATGCTTATCTACCAGCGCGCGCTTGAACGCTTCCCCAATGTGCTTGCGCATAGCCTGCTCCAACCCGAAGCGGCGCGGCGCCACAGGCGAACCCGACAGTGAAACCAGCGCGACCAGCATCCCAGCCAGTGCTGCTACCCCGCAAATGGCAGCAAGGCGACCAATACGCGTCCGAGAACCTGTGTTCCCGAAGTCATCCGTCAGGGCTCTCAGGCAGCGAGGAAATCAGGTAGCGCACTTGCACCAAATGCTCGTGGCGCGGAGCCCCTGGCATGACAAAGGAACAGTGATATACGCGAAGGAGCCCGCAATGTGCTTCAAATCAGGCCGCTGCCCATCAGACTAGGCGGTGTCGGGCGCTCGCATGCCAAACGTAGCAGGACTGTTCCGCACAGCCCAGCCTCAAGAGAGCAATCGAACAACATTTGACCTTGCTCGCCAGCACAGGGCAAATGAGTGCGCGAAATAGAACGGAATCTAGCTACATTCTGCCCATCAGGGCGTGCGCTTACCGGCAAGAAGTGCCTGACCCTCCATCGCGCCTCCTCACAGTTTTTCGTTACTTTGAGAATTTGAGAATCAAAAGTTGTCAATAACAAGAAGTTGGCTGAACCTTTAATTAAGGAACAACAACTCAGCGTGTGCAGAGGTCCCGGCGGCCTGCTTTCAGTCCCGGCGGCCAGCAAAAGTTCAGACGCGTCTGATCTGGTCAAGGTTCAGTCATGCGACAATATGCAGAGGCCTGGTCATTATGAAGATCATTACCGAGGTGCGCTCCAAATTTCTTGTTAATGTGCTGAAAAACTGCGCGAGGATTCCGGAAGGCCCACCTCTTCGGGTGCGGGGCTGGCGATGACAGTACAAATATCACACACCATCTTTCGACTGATTGTTTGTGAAGATGAAACCCCTGCAATTTTGAGCCAGTCAAAGTGTCCCAGTTGCTCGGAAAAGTGTGCCAACTATTCCGAGGTTTCAACCAACTAGAAACCACGCGTGCAGATTATGCCATACGAGCAATGCGCAGAAGGAAGCTTTCAACAAGGCGCGCACATTATTTTTTCTCTCCGTGGTTTGAGGCCCGCACTGGGGTTCGAGCCCCCAGGGGATTCGCGTCGATTGGGCGAGATAGGGGTGGCAAGAAACAATCTCCTGTCGATGTTCATTACTATTGAAAGACCCCTTCAACTCCGAGGCAGAGCCCTCAGCAGCATTAGCCGAAGTGGAATGTGAAGTGGCCGCCGCCCGGGAAGCCTTGCCCCCCGAACGGATGCCCTCTGGGCTGGTTGTTCTGCTCGTTGATGGGGTCCTCCCCACGGTCGAACTTGGCGCGCTTTTCGGCATCCAACAACACTTCCTGCGCCTCAGCGATATCGTGAAACGCACGATTTGCCCGATCCTGCTCTTCCTTAGACTTGCACTGATTCGCCTGACAGACCTTGTCAGGGTGCATGGTGAGCGCCTTGCGCTTATATGCCTTCTTGATCGTGCGATCGTCAGCGTTGCGGTCGACTTCGAGAATCTTGTAGTAGTCCTTCATTTTAGACTGCTTGAGCCGCGCTTTAGCCTCCTGGTGCTTCCGCTTCGCCTCCTGGTTTTCCTTTTCAAGATTCAGAGCTCGTTCTGCGTCGCGCACCGCCTCCTCGAAGTCCTCAAGCTTCAGGAGCGCGTCGACCCGCAGGAGAAGAGTTTGCACCCGCTCGCCCTTGTCGTGCCGCTCCTCCGGCACGTCCATCACCTTGCTGCACGCGTTATAGGAGTCTTGGTATTTCTTGAGCTTGAAGAGCGCCTTGCATCGACCGAAGTGCATTTTGGCGGTGAAACTTTCGTGCGCCGGATCCGCACGTGTTCCCATCTCATATGACTCAAGCGCATCTTGCCATTTCCCCGCAGCTGCCTCGGCATCAGCACCCTTCACAATGTTCTCCATTTTCTTGATACGGCGATAGCCTTCCTTGCAACCCTTGTGCTCGGGATCGAGGCGCAGCCCCTCGCGGAAGTGCCGCTGAGCAAGCTCGAACTCAAACATTCGGTAGTAAGCCTCCCCACGCATCTGAAGCGCCTGCATACATTTCTTATCCACCTTCAAAGCTTTGCCAGTATCAGCCAAGACGTTTTCGGAATCCCCTACGTGCATGTGGCACTCAGCACGTGCGAGAAGCAGCGCAACAGAGTCGCTGGCAATGTCCAGTGCCTTGTTGAAGTGGTCGCGCGCCCCACCCCAATTCTGCTGTTCCATTAGCCGCAGCCCTGCCCCCTGCATCTGCTCAGCTACATGTAGTTCATGGATCTTGTTTCCAATCTCCCCGTCCTGCGGCCGAAGCTTCCGCAGCGCCTCATAGTCCTTGCGCGCAGCTTCAAACTCCCCTTGCGCGGCTGCATCCCGATCCCGCACCGCTTCAGTGCAAGTGTAAGGTTGCTTACTGACTCTTCGCAAAACTTTTGGTGCAAACGTTCGAGGATCATCGATTCTAGGGTAGGCTGGGGCTCGTACACAGGATCTTCGCACGCTTTTCGAGAGCCTGGTGATAATCCGGCTTGAGACGGAGCACCTCTGCCAAGTCCTTGAGTGCAGCCGCGTAGCGCTTGTCAATGTGTGCTGCAGTTGCGCGCTTGTACCAGTTCACGTGGTCTGAAGGGTTCATGTTAACCTGCCTCAGAGGGGGAAGCACAACCACAGTGAGCGCCACGGTGTGCCAAGCGCACCGACCGTGCAAGATGCGTGCCCCCCCTCGCAAAAGGCGCGCCCCCAGTGCGCTGCCCACCCTTCAGATTGGATCGATCTGTCGCAGCTAAAGCACGGACACCAGCTGCAGCCTCGTCAATTTCGGGATTCCCACTCCACCCAGCAATGCCGAATGCCATCGGAAACCACACAGCCTAGACCACGAGATGCTATACGCGCTGTACCAGGTAGGCACGTGTACAATTCTTTCAGCAACCATGCGCACACTTCTACTACCACTTTTGCGCGGCGGATGCACTTGTCGTGAAGGTCGACAGGCCCAAACCATTTCCCAACTGAGAGCCTGGCAAGTGATGGCTGGAAACGGGATGCGCACCGCAGCCTCATAGTGCTTCAATGCAAGCGGCAGCTTTCCCTCCATCAAAGCTTTGTCACCCTGCGAGCGCTCGTGGGATGCCGCTCCCGCGGAGAGGTCGGCGATCCCGCTGCCAACTACCTCAAGCAGAAGGACGGTCGCCAAACCCCATTTCGCCATTCCCCGGACCCCCATCGCCAATCACTGCGCCCCGCCTCTCGCTGTGGGATTGACGCGCTGTATTAACTAGCACTTGACGTAGTCTCCTGGGATGCAGGCACGAGGATCCGCGACCTTGCTTCTCGATGTATCCAGAAACCTCAGAAGGGCTTCTACGTCACGTCGTATGTACGACGTCCCGGTTCTGATTCAGCCAACTACGAGGTCCACTTAGCCATCAGCATTCGAGTTTGGTTTTGTGCTGCTATCGAGGGTTCCCTGCTGCACCTCGGGCGGTCGGACGAGGGCTGTGATGGTGGAGTCTGATCCAACATCTAGTGGACAGTCACGGCCTGATGCTTCTGCCCCATCAGCAACAGCAGCGAAGCGGTCACACCCGCGCGGCAAGGTTGCGCCACGGTTTGCATTCGGGGGCCCTCCCAAGGTCCCTTCGGCTGCGGGCGCAAGCGCAGCATCGGCTGAACAGCAGCATAATGTTTCAGCTGATGTGGACGACCTGCCTGCTAGTGCTGGGTGTGATGTTTCCTCTGCGAGCGTGACGAATGGCCGGGCTGAGTCCGGCGCCAGTGGCCACATGGAAAACCACCAAACTGTTGCTGGAGCTGGCGCTAGTGTGCCGCCGGCCAAGCAGCCTGCAGCAGCAAGAGAGACCGCCCTTTCGGCAGTATCAGCAAATGCAGCGAGTGAATCAGCAGAAAGTGCTGGAAGTATGGCGTCACCAGCACAGCAAAGCGCCGCGGCCATACGTAACGTCGTGCACTTGGAAACCGGGCCAGGGAGCAGCACCCACGCAACTGAACCAACGCAGGCTATTACTCCAGCGATGAAATCTGCAGCAGTGGGTACGGCGGTGGCTGATGCTGCTTCTGTGCCGAAGTCACCTTCTTCAGATGGACTGCCGGCGGCAGTGGTCCCTCCGGTCACGGCGGTCAGCGGAAAACGCTCTCATCCACGAGGGAGAATCGCCCCAAAGATTGGTGCTGTGGGTGCGGCTGCCGCGGGACTCAAGGCTGCGGGCTCGCCGCTTACTGCTGGTACCACACCTACTGGCGCACCGGGAACCGCGGAAGGCTCTAGCACTAGTCAACTTGACTCTGCTCCGGTTGAGAGTGCTGCCGAACCAGCGCTGGCCTCTACAGCTGTTGTGAATTCCTCGGTGCTGAAGGATCGGGAGGAGACTGCGACCACTTCTGCCAGTGCAGGCAGCGGCAGTGGCCGGGATGATGTGGAGATCAGAACCGTGCGCAACCAGAGCCAGAAAGTCTTTACAATAGCGCAGAAGAGCGCAGCGCGAGCGACGCAGCGGCAAACAGGCGAAGCAGGTGTGGTTAGTAAGGGAAGCGCCGCCAACGTGAACGCTACTGGTACCTCCTCTGCTCCTGGCCCGGTCGGTTCTGCCTCTGGAGCAGGAGATGTCTCGGAGGCGGGAGCGCGCGAGGAGCTGCCACTCCCGCAGCTTCGCCCAGAGCCCCCGGCCAAAGCGCGTGCCAAGGGCTCGACCTCGAAAGGACGCAGTGGTACTGTTCGCGATGCGACCGATTCTGCGCCCCCTCCTCCCCCAGATCTGGGAGAGAGAGTTGGGAAGCGCGCACTTTCTTTAACGGAAGCGGAGAGAGGGAGGGCGAAGGGGGCACAGGAAAGAGTTCGTGCCAGGGCCACAGCAGGTGGCGCAGATCCTGATGAGGCCGCAACACCGCCACCGCCAGCACCCGAAAATGTTCCAGGGGGGGCAGCGGGTGCCAAAAAAGGTAAAAAGAGCCAGGCAAGTTCAAGAGCCGCTGCAGCTTCAGGCGCAGCAGCGGCTACGGGTGTCGAGGCGCTCGCTGCTGCAGTCGCCGCAGTCGCCGCAGAGGGCGGAGCGAGGGGCAGAGGAACAGGGGCGGATGGGGCAGAGCCTGCGAGGGGGGGCAGTAAGGCCAAGGCTCTCGAGCGGAAGCGGGGGGGGGGGGCAGGGAAACGCAAGACCCGGGGGGGGGGGGGCGGCGCTGCAGACGAATCGGCTGGGCGGGCCGGGAGTAGGGAGGGTGAAGAGGGCGAAGAGGGAGACATCCCGAGGACGAATGCAGATGGGGCGGTAGCACGGAAGCGCCCGCGAAAGGGGAGTCAGGGGGCACGAGAGGCAGTGGCAGCGGCAGCTGAGTCGAAGGGGGGCGCGCCACCCGCGCCGTCCCCTACTGCGGGGGGGGTCAAGAACGATAAGGGCAGGGCAAGAGGGAAGCATGTGGCGGCTGCTGAGGGGGAAGGGACAAGGGTGCTGGGGCCTGCCGTGGGGTCCGTGGACTCTGAGCGGCGAACCATCAAGGAGCTGCTCAGCGACAAGACCTTTGGGGAGCCCATGTCGCTCGAAGCGCAAGCTAGCGCCGCCCGCGCCAAAAAGGGCGCGCGGGACAACGCGGCCGCAGTTGCCAGCCGTGCACGCGAAGCAGAGCTCACCAGCGCGCCGGCGGCTGACGACGGAACCGTGCTTGCGCCGCAGCCTCGCATCATCGGCGGTCGCATCACCATCGACGACTCGTCTCTCACCATCTCCAACAACCCTAACTTCAATGGCGCGATTACGGACGTGGTGCTTGACCAGTCGGGGCGTGGCGCCAACGCATGGTCCAAGAAACGCAAGCATTGCGACCGCTGGACAGATGAAGAGACAGATGAGTTCTACTTGGGTCTCCAAAAGTTCGGGACCGACTTCGAAGTGATTGCAGCATGGATGGGCGACCGCCGCAACGACCGCCGGCATGTACGCAACAAGTTCAAGAAGGAGGAGAAGATGAACCACGCGCGCATCAATGCAGCGATTTCCAACAGGGTCCCTCCGAGTGCGCTCCCGACCCCTGCCCCAACCGAGAGCCTCCCCGGCGAGCGTATGTAGTCCCGCACTGCCCCGGCGAGCGTGTGTAGACGCGCACAGGGCAGCTCATTTCTTACGGGGTCTCGTGCAGCTGAGGGGGACTGGACGCGGGTGCACGCGGGGCCCTCGGGTGGAGCGGGAATGGCCGTCGATGGAGCTGTTCCTGCTCTCGCGCACGCCGCGGCTGCCGGCGTGGATGCAGCAGCGCCCGCACTGGGGCAGGCACGAGAGCCCGCGCGGGGCGCTGGTGGGGGGCGCGGGGTGGGCGGCACTGGCGAGCGGCAGCGTGGTGTGGGTGTGACCGGGGGCGAGCGAGGCCAAGGGGGCGCGGAGGCGGGCAAGGCAGTGGAAGAAGACGCGGAGGAGGACGACGCGGACGACGCGGACGCGGACGCGGACGCAGAGCAGGGCGAGCACGACGAGAGCTCGGATGATGAGTACTGACTTGTGCTACTTTCGGTGCCGCGCCCTGGTGGCGTAGGCGATGGTGTACATTCCGGGAAAATTACGTGTGTTGCAGCCATGTGGCTTCACAGTTTGAAAATTCAACATCCTCAAAATTCTCACCCTCTCTCTCTCACACACACACACTCAATCACTCACTCACTCACTCACCACGGAGAAGGGAGGGAGGAAGGGAGGGAGGGAGAGGTAGAGTCAAACGGCAAGTGACCTTTCCCCCGCTCAGATGTGGCTCATTCGCGAGCGCGCGCCGCGTGCCGCCGAGCACTCTCGTACGATGGCGGCGGCGTTTCAGGAGGCGCTGGGGTCCTCAGCGCCCGCTGCAGCGGGCGCTGAGAGACTTCGGGGCCCGAAACTGAGGCGGGCCCACCCCCCGCCCCCGGCACAACACGCTGCGAATGGTGCGGCGCGGCTCCGTGGCGCGGAGTGGTTCCGCGGCCGTGGAGCGGCGGAGGCGGCCACGACGACCGCCCTCGAGCCGCCACGGCCCCCTCCGCCTGACCCTGCCGCGCGCTGTAGCTTGCCCCGCGCTGCCCCGCCGCTGATCGGGCGCCGCCCTCGAGCTCTCTCAGCCCGGCTGCGGTCTGCGCGGCCTCGGCCTGCAGGCGCGCCAGGCGCGCCCGCAGAGCGGCGGCCCGGGTCCGGTGCGCCGAGCGCTCCAGGTAGACACGGCGGCGCTCCAGCACGGGCGAGTCCGGAACCATAGTGGTGGTGTCGCGCGCCGCCATTACGGCAAATGACCGAGCTGCAACCAAAATATGTCTCAGGGGATTTTCTAGCGCTGCGTCAGGAGGCCAGATGCACGAGCAGGCGCCGGGAGGGTCAGACCGAGCACGTGGCCCTGCTTGACGAGGGTCTTGAGTACAACGAGCACCTGCAGTACCAGCATTTTCCAGATCGCTTCCACCCAGAGCAGCGCCGAATCCGACAGCAACGTAGAGACCCCGCGTCGCGTCGCTTCTGACGGCATCAGCCGCGAGACAGCTGCAGGAACCTTCCTTCCCATGGCGTTGCGCAGCGCCTGCGCTGCATTGCCGTACCCGGCCATGCCCAAAGCGACCTTTGCTGCCGCACCCACCTCACGAATGTTATCCAGTAGAGGAGCGCTCCGTTGCTGTAGCCCTTCTTTCATTGTGGCCATCACCCTGCGCCGCAGAGGAGTCAGCGCCGATTTCCGCTACGCCTCCGCAGCAAGCCACCACACCCTGCGGAGGGTTGGGTCCAAAGTAGGGTTGCAAAGGCGCTAAGTGGGTATTTGCCTTCGTGGCCACGTGACTGCACTCCCCAGGGCCGCGGCCGCGCTCCTCTGCGCGGCTTCGACAGCGCCAGCGCACGTCTCTTCTTCCTCGCTCTCCACAGGTGCAGGCGACAGTTCTGTGCCGAGGGAGCGTCCCTCTGAAGCAGCGCGCGCGTCTTCTTCCATGCGGAGAGGGCTCACGATGTCGTATGCACTGATGGCATCTTCCTCAGACACGAACTCGTGAGCGTCGCTCAGCTGCGCAAGCTGGACTTTGCCGGGGTGCTTCAACCCGAATGGCACAGGCCTGGCCGTGGGCGTCTCCGATACGCGTGCTGGCTCCGGCTGCCGCATATGAATGCGTGTTTGCAGGTCCGCCAGGACGCATCCTGTGAGGGACGCAAGCAGGAGGGCGCGCATGCGCTTGGGCGCTGCCATTTCCCTTGAGATTGGTTTGAACAGGAAGAAACACGCCTGTTCAAACTCGATCAAAAATCGAAGCTAGAGTGCTTTCGAGCGAAATGTGTGTGCACGGCACACTTTGTGGTAATCTCGGCGACGTGCTAAAATCAAAATTTATGGAAAGTTGTTCGACTATCAGGATGCGCCGTGGCTGCACTCACAGCTCTGCATGACTCGCGTTGTGCACAGAAAAGACGAGGCCAAACATGGTGCGCTGAAGCGTTTGCACCACTGGTATGTATCCATTCCTAATTCTGGTGATTGCGGCAGGCATTATTCGGCAGGCATTATTCGGAATGCACATGCGCACACTCAGTGCACGCATGCAGAGGCCGCGCAGACTTTCCGGCCTCTGCATGCGTGCACTGAGTGTGTGCATGTGCATTCGTGAGTTGTGACTAGAACCGATCTAGTTTTCCCGACCGAGGCAGTTTGAAAACACCATCCCTGCCGCCGTGCCGAACGCACGGCCGGGACATACGGAAACCACGATGGGGGGAACTACGGCGGAGGAGACTACGGCGGAGGAGACTACGGATGCGGAAACTACGGTCCCGATTAAATTGAGATCCCTGTTGCCAGGCCCGTAGGCGTCAACAAATGTTGAAGAGCAGCGAGGTATGACCACAGAAGGCCCGTCGGCACACAGAACCAGAAGCAGACCATCGCCACCGCCCCTCCCTAGGACGCCAACTCCAAGTCCGACAAGGTCCCTGGCAACAGGACCGAAACCGACGAGCAGGGGCCTGCGCTTCAGTGCGCAAAGCCAGAACAGAGGACCGTATCTTGCGATGCAGCGTGTGACAAGACAGTAAACCAACAGACCATGTACTTGAGATCCGAACGTGCGCAAGGCTATTCCTATCGCACAACAGTAAGCCGAATCGCTGCGCCCGGCGACGCGTCTACCCGCACGCAGCGGTTTGTGAGTTGAGGCGGCCGCCGCGGTGCCGAGTCACTAGAACATCACGAGCGAAGAGGTTCCCTGGCCGTCACGCTGACGGAGCGCGTCTCCAGCAGCGCCTGGAAAAAGCAACAGCGTAAGGCAGCAGTGAACACTACACGAGGCTCATGGACGCCGGAGAAGGCGGGATCATGGATGTGTGCAGCGATTTAGCGGGAAGTGAGGGCAGGGGCGATTGAGCGGAATTCGAGGGGCGCGGAGTGTGAAATTGAGGGTGGGGGCGGGCGCGGGCGCGGGGTGACGACCGTCGCGCATTACGCCATAGATCTCCAGCGGGGGTGGGTCTGGGCCGGTGGGCGCGCCCTTGTGAAATGTGTGCATCGGAACGACCGTGGGGCGCATGCTAGTCAGCCCCGCGCCCTTGCCGCCAAGGCGGCGCGGGAGCTCTGTCGGCTTCTTGGCGCCCGCGTCGCTGGCAGGCATCGAGATGGGCGGCGTCGGCGAGAACATCCACGCCAACTTCCGAGCCGTCTCCTCGGGATCGAGCCGCTCCGTACCGACCGGAGCTGCGCTGGCCATGTTGCTCACTGGAGGAATCGCTGCAGGGCCTCGGCCATCTGCGCGCGCGAGGCCGCCATCGGTCGGAGGTGGTAGAGGCGGAAGCTGCGAAGGGTCGTAGTCCTGGATGAAAAGCTGGCGCAGGTACGTCGGGAAGTAGCCAACCACTTCCGAGGAGGCGTTGGACGCAAATTCCTGCATGAGTGATACGTCTGCGTCGACGTTGTGCGTGAAGTTCAGCTTGTAGATTTCCTCGCACATACTGCTTGCCAGCTGGTTCATGCCAAAGAAAAGGTTGCACTCGTAGCTTCCCGTCTGCCGCATCAGTGTCCATACCTCATTATCTGGGTGTGCCGCAATCATGGTGACCTCGCGATACGAGACATCCGGGAGCCCCGTCTCGTTGTGCACTTCAACCTCGAGAGTGCGCTCCCGCCAATTGAAAGTCAGCGTCTCCAACATAACAAACTTCTCAGCGGGCGCGACATTCGCCCGCAAAATGAGCGGAATTTGTTCCGAGTAGTCATACGTCACTCGCCTGCACACCAAGCACGGATGTCATTCTGCGGCAGCTGCGCTGTCCCTGCAGCGGCAGAGTTCCGCACCAGGGCGGCAGTGCAGAGCTTGGTTCGTGAGTCCAGACGGGTGACTCGGTGGTGCCAATTGTAGTGGATCGCAGGAGCGGATGGATTCACCTTTCGATCACGGCGTCCGTAAGGTCGAGAGCGATTCGCTTCGACGTGACAGCGAGGTCGACGCGCTCTGGAAAGCGCGCAGCTCCTGGATAGCGCTTCCACACTGCTTCCGCTGCCCATTGCAAAGTCACAGTCACAAGAGGCACGGAGTGACATAACAGAGGTTCCAGAGCAAGAAAGGAGCTCTAAAAGGGGCCTCAGAAGGCATTCTGCGCTCCTTAGCGCAGCACGCATCAAAGCAGCTGGTTTGGCCCAACTCGCAGCGCCCGCCTACGCGTGCTCGGTGCAAGGGCAGAAAGTGTTTTCATACCAACATTTTCCCAGACTCGAAGGTGTTTGTGCTCAAGACTCTTGTGGGAGGGCATCTCTGCAGTGGTGTGAGTCCCGCCTCTTCCGGAACCTCTGTCTTTCGAGGCTCAGAGGTCAAAAGTGGATATATCTGTGTACTTTCGTTTCTAGAAAAACCGTTGCCCTTCTGGAGGGTACTCCTGCTCTTCGGTTCTCCCGCGACGGCCCGGCGAGTCTTTCGGTGGCACCCAAGGCGCACGGGCAGTTGGGCACACTGCTGACCGGTGTCATCTGAGTGAACTCGGGCGTGGTCTCTCGCTTGCCCGGTGGAGCAGGCTGCACGCGTGTGCGCAATGGTGTACAACAAGGTGGAAAAGCCCCAGCAGGGCTACCACACCAACCTGGACAAGTACCAGCGCTTCATGATGAACAATCCACGTATGTCGCTTCGCAACAAGGTTCTCCCGCAGTATGACGCATCATAGCATGGTCAGATTCGGATGTGTGCGGATTACCTCTAGCAGAGAGCACCCAAACACTTGTCAGCGGCAGGCTGACGCAGAGCGCTTGGGCAGATTGGCGACACGCAGATGGCAAACGCGGCACTGCCGATGAAGGCCGCAAAATTCAACACGAAACGGCAGCGGGATCCAAGCGAGATGACGCTACCGTCCGCCGAGACTGGCACCTTGCAAGCGAGCGCGACAAGCGATCGGCAGCTGGCTGGCGAGCTAGCGGAGCCGTCCCTGAAGTCTGAGGCGCTAGGAAGCGACGAGGGGCTGCTGTCGGTGGACATTTTAGAAGACGAGGAAGACGTCACGGCAGCTGCGGGGTACTCTGAGCTGCAGGCAGCGTTTGAGAAGGCGTATGAGCGGCTGCTCGGCGACCCGGCGCCGTCAGTGGTCGACACCGTGCTGTCCTCGCGGTGGAACCCGCGCGCGCGCCGCAGCGCGGCGCTGCGGACGCGGTACGAGAAGGCCAAGGACCGCTCGACTGCGTGGGACGTGCGGTGGCCCGCAGGGTCGCGCACGCAGGAGTACGACTCGCTGTCGGACGGGCACTGCCGGCGGATCGTGGAGGTGCCCGGCTTCAAGCAGATGCTCATGCGCACGCGCCCGGACTCGGAGTTCAAGCTGTCGCTACGCATAATGGACGAGGAGCAGATGAAGGCGGGCCTCAAGAAAAACCGCAAGAAAAAGCGGCTCGGGCGCCGTAAGGGAGCGCGCAACGAAAAGTGGCAGGACACCGTCCAGAGGCTGGTCAAGGCCGGCGGCGCGAGCGCGGGCGCGGGCGCGGGCGCGGTCGCGGGCGCAGGCGGCGCGAGTTCAAGCCCGGAGGATGCAGGCGGGGTTGCGCAGGCCGGCGCGGGGGACAGCGGGGCTGGGCGGACGCGGATTGCGGCGGGAGGCGGGGAAGGGGACTCCGCGAGCCAGGGCGCTGAGGCGGGAGAGGGCGCTGAGGCGG
>ENA-UOXV01002438-UOXV01002438.1-marine-metagenome-genome-assembly--contig:-NODE-2438-length-24336-cov-13.623615_pt1 | contig 24336 bp, 28 predicted proteins | sample MGYA00238165_ERZ766961 | MGnify/ENA primary metagenome ERZ766961 (study PRJEB28924, sample SAMN03173240) | marine metagenome | biome: Marine; feature: Water; material: Subsurface seawater | place: North...
CTGCTTCACCGTCGGTTTTAACTTTCCTCCATTCAGCTGCGACTGCTTTAATAATTGCTGGTGCTGGAGAACCGGGCATTTCTTGTTGCTTCTTTTTGAAATTTGCCTTTACAAAACTTCTGTATGTCATTCCCTTCTTTGTTTTCTTCTTGGTTGCTTTCTTTGCTTTCTTTGTTTTCTTATCTGCTTTCTTTGGAGGGGCTAATTCAATTGTGCTTGATAGTATTTCTGAGATTTTCTTAGCTCTAGATGATAAACCTCTTCTTTTCATTGTCTTTTTAGACTTTGATTTAGACATCTTTCTTGACATCTTTCTACGCGATGATTTAACCCTTCTTGCCATTATATAATAATCAATATAATAATTTACGATATATTAATTTTTTGTAATGATTGTAAAGCATTTCTTAATTCATCAACTGATGGCATAAAACTATTAGATTCTTTCTTAGATTCATTTGTTTTTGTTTTTCTTAAGATAACATTTTGTAAGTCCTTTGCTTGAATTCTATCAATTTGCTTTTTTTGTTCAACCGCATGTTTAGGAACACCTATTTTTAACATTTTATCATAACGATTATTACTTGGAGGTGGAGGTGGAGGTGGAGGTGGAGGTGGAGGTGGAGGTGGGGGAGCATGAGGTATTGGTTCATTTTCATCAATAAACATATATTCTTTTAGTTTTAATGGTGTATGGATTTTGGCTTGTAGAATTGTCCAATTAAACCATATCTTTTGATCCATAATCCATAATCCCGATAAATGAATGATAAAATTTCCAAACATTTTTGGATCAAATTGATTAATCTTTGTTTTATTTTGATTGAAAAAAAGACATTCATTTCCTAATTTAAAACGCATCCATTGTGAATATTCACTATCTTTAATAAATGATTCTACTTGATATTCATTTGAATATTTTTTATATACTGCTTTGTATATTTGATTTAGAAATGTTAAAAAATCATCATCATTTTCTTGATTTTGAAATGATAAATCTAAATATTGATTTGATGAATTTGTTGAGTATCTACGTATTGTAAACGGTATAAATAGTAATGGTGTTTGAATAATAAGATCTTTTTTATCATACATGATCGGAATAAATGTAAATTTATCTGAAAATGTTCTTTTTTTCTTAAAAAGTAAGTTATTGATATTAATATTGTATTTTTTATGAAATAAAATCATTTAAACGATCAATTAAATATATATTATTATATTTAAGTATTAAATGGAGGATAAAATGTGTTCAATTTGTGGAGAGGTTAATGATGAATATTTACATACATTAAAATGTGGCCATACATTTCATTATCAATGTTTATATTTATCTTTTAAGAGTGATCTAAAAAATAAACATTGTCCTTATTGTCGTTCAAAAAACAATCTATTACCAATTGTACCTGGTTTGAAGAAAGCTAATTATAAAATTCATGATTGTACTGATATAGAAATAATGGAAAAAAGATGTGAAGCTGTCTTGAAAAAAGGGCCTAAAAAGGGTCAAGTATGTTCAAAAAATTGTAAATTAGGATATAATTTTTGTGGTATTCATGTTAAACAAAATAATAAACAAAATAATAAACAAAATAATAAATAAATTTGATTATAATAATACTAAAATATCAAAAAAAAATGGAGTGTTCTATTTGTTTGGGTATTATTAATGAAAATGATAAAATAAAAAAACTATCTTGCGATCATAAATTTCATTTTCAATGTTTTTTGGATCTAGTATATAGGGATAATAATATTTACGTAAATTGTCCGTTATGTAGAGAGGTTAATAAATCGGTTGAAAAACCAACAAATGATCATATTGAAAATATAAAATTACTTTGTAAAGAGAAAAGATGTAATCATATTACAAAAGATGGTACGGTATGTAAACGAAAGTGTAAATTATTAAATAATGGATATTGTTATCAACATCAAAAGATGAATATGAGTGATGATCAATATAAATTAATGGAAAAGTATATTTATTTGGTGTTATGTCAACAAGGTAAATTTATCACAAAATTGAGGATGATTGATCTGGGTAAAAAGTTGATTCTAAAATTTGGTTTAGGAAGTGGAAAATTGGATCAAATACTTGAGAAATTTTATAGATATTTTAGTTTGTATGATTTAACTTCAATTGATAGTTGGAATAATATTTATAATTATTATAAATTAGAAAAACCTTGTCCCGACTGGATCAAATATTGTAGCGATAATCATTGTATTGTTTAGAATAATAAGTTAACGATAACAATTAATCCAATCAATGCCATAAAGCTTGGATTTGTTTTAACACTTGATGAGATTTGTGGCATTACTCTTGGCCATAATACTTTCGCAACGATAAATACAAGGAATAATTTCATTAAGATAACTACTGTGAAAAATTTCAAATGATAATTTCTTTCTTCATCCGAATATTGTGTATTCGCAATAATATTAGCATATCCTTCAACGTAACCCATTTATATTATTATATATATTTTTTTTATAGCAATCCTCTATCTAAATCAAATGCCCAATCTAGATCATTTTGATAGCAATCCTCTATCTAAATCAAATGCCCAATCTAGATCATTTTGATAAACATTGTTTGTAACTACTCCAGGTGCTTGATAGGGTGTATTTGGATATGGTTGATAACTTGGATTCTCAAAGGCGCAATTAACCCCTTTACAAAACATCGGTGAATCTTCAACGGGAACATTTGCTGGTAAATAATCATCAACAAGTTGATCAAGCGTAAATAAATTTGTTCTTTCAGTTAAATAGTCATCTTTATCAAGCTCAACAACTTTATAGTTTTCACGATAGTAATTATCTAACATAATTCGTGTATCTTCATCAAACATGTTATAGTTGGATAAGATTCCGTGAGAATCAGTTCTAATATCATAGTTTTTGATGACATTTTTAATACCACTTTCATCAATATCAATATGATTGATGTAAATGATACGTTCAATTGAGACAACATCAAGGATAATTTTAACTGTATGGAAATTTTGAACATCAAAGACAAAAAAGTCCATAATAGCTCTAAAATTGTTATCTTTGTCTTTCATAATGTATACATTTTCAATGTTTTTGATATAAAAGTCATTTCCTGAGTTAATACCTGATTTATCAATAACATCTTTTGCTATTTTTGTTAATTTGTGATTATTATTATCATCAATTAAATTTCTTCGTAAACTCCATTTTTCTTTTACATTTTTAAGAACAACTTTATCAGCCGATGATATATTTGATAAAGCATCAACAAAACGTTCTTCAGGTGCTTTTTTAACAATTTCGGGTAATTTTATTCGTGGTTCTGGATTCTCGGGTGTATTTTTTTGGATAATTGCTAGTATAGATACTAATACGATCATTATAAAAAAAAATTCCATATATATTTACTAATATAATAATTTAATTTATTTTGATGAAATTAAATACATAATTTCAACTACTTTTTTTGGTCTATCTTTAAGATTTCTAGATGCTTTATAAGCATCATATTCTATCTCAAATTTTTGAACTTCATAATCAGTAAATATTTGATCCCATTTTTCCATTGAAATAATTCCTTCATTGTTATAGGAAAGAAGAATAAATTTGGATTTAATCATTGTTTTTTGAATAAGATCTTTCATTGCTGTAATTGCTTTTTCTTCATAATTGTAATCTGAACGATTCCAATATTTTGGAATACCAGCTACTAAACTTATATTATCATCTAACCGATTATGAACAATTGTATTTAACATATGATAATTTGAACCATATGGATGTTGATTATAAGGTGGATCTAAATATGTTAGATCAAAATCATCAGGTAATTCATCAATCAGAAGATTAATATCTTTATTATGAACGACACTTTTAAATTTGTAATTGCTCCAAATAGGTATTTCAAGTTTAATCGGTTTTGTAATTCGGTTCACATCATCTACTTGAGAACCACCAAATGAACCAAGTCCAGTTTTTTTATCTTTATAGAAACCTTTGAAAACACCTCCTGTATTTGTGTGGATGCTTGCTTTAATTAAAAGAGGGGAAATACAATAAGCAAATAGTTCAGGTTCAACATTATCATCAATATATTTCCGTAATGTATCAATAATTAGAGCATTTTCGTGTGTATAGAAGCATCTTTCACCTTCTTGTACATTATATGTATCTTTTGGTGAATAATTTTTTGTAATCACTCCTTCAATAAAAGGTCCATTTTCTGCTAACAAAATCATCGCTTCAATATGATGTATGATACGTTGTTTCATACTTTCACTCGGTTTTTCAAGAAAGCAGAGGGCCATTAATGATGAGTATTTTTCCATATCATTTGTATGGATTACATTAGCAAATTGACTTAATGACCTTGATACAACAGATGAACCAGCAAATCCATCAAAGATATTTAATTTTTCTTTTTTTACTACCGGTAGAACATTTTCTTGAACAATTTTTTCAATATGTGAAACTAATTTCCTCTTGTTTCCTATATAAGTAAGCATTGTTTGGTGTGTAAAATTATCATTAGTATTCATTTATTATAAATAGTAATAATTAAATTTAAGTAGTTTTCAATTTTATAAAAAAATATTTAATCTCTTGCGACAATAATCAATTCAAATAAGATTCTACCAGTAGCATCACCAAACATTGTAACCCCATTTAAATCTGTTATTTTTATAGTTAAATTTGCGATAGTTGTTGGATTTAAAGTACATACATAGTTTAACTTTCTTCCTTTATGAACTTTTGTGACTGCGCCTGCAGTGGTTGCTTCATTTGGAATGACAATTTTATTGAATGTATTTGTTACAGTAGTTCCTGTTGTATATAAATTTGTGGATGTATTAATATTTAATTCTTTAATATCAACAACAAAAGCAACCTTTTCTACATTTGTATTTGCTAACGCGTGATGTGTTGTAAATGATTCAATAAAAACATCTGATAATTTATCAATCTTTAAAGGTTCAAATAATGGAAGTGTGATATCTGTAATAGTTGTACCAATTTTATGATCAATAATTAAATTTTTCTTTTCTCTTCTTTCAAACTGATATCCAGGATTCTGAAAAAAACTAAGTCTCGCATTTTCTTGACTTTGATTAAGTTGTTTTTGAAAATCCATAATACTATTACTATATTATATATATTATTTTATAACGTATTTATTCTTTGTCTTCATTGACAATTTCTTCTTCTTTTATTTTAAGTTCAAATAACTCTTTTCTTTCTTCAATGAAATTTTTGATAAAACGATACGATGTTTCCAATTGATTACAATTTTGACCCCCTGTAATGATTATTTTACCACTTTTAAATACAGCAATTGTAACTTTCTTACATCTTCCATCTCCATCCGCTCTACCTTTTCCATTACACATTTCTTCACAACAACAGATACCATCAAATTGATTTTGATTGATAAAATATTTGATATTAACCCCTGGATAATTACAAGGTTCATAAGAGGAATAAATACCATAATCAATGATTTCTTTATGTAATACTTCTCTATTAATTTGAAATCCTATATCAAAGTCACTATTAATTAGTACTAATTTATGATTTAAAATAGATATATCATCTTGATCTTCAAAGATAGAAATATCATTAAAATACTTGATTAAATTTTCAATACATGGTATTGCTTGATTTTCTTTCTTAAGACCAGTTATTTGTATTTTTCCATTATTAAATAGTTTTACATTCATAATTTTATTATCGTGAAATACATGCAATGTTGCTTGATTGTAAAATATCTTTTTCTTTGTTTTCTTTCTTTTCTTTCGTAGCATTTTTTTTGAAAAACCTTTCGGAACATTTTCCGCTCCATATTCTATAAATGGTATGTATTTAGTAATTGGAACTTCGTCATAAATTTTCTTTAAATCCAAAGAAGTAGATATTTGGAGAATGGATGTAATCGTTGAGATCCTTAAGTATTCCATATTGGTTCAATTAATTATTTGAAAATACTCTTTAAATATTTTCTTTAAATATTTTCTTTAAATATTTTCATTAAATATTTTCAAATTTATTTTATATAATATAATATAATATAATGTTAGAAGAAGGATCCAATATAATAAAAAAATTCTTAGATGAACCACACGAAAAAATTTATCTAAATATGGTTTTAATTATCATTTTTTCATTTATCTATTATCAAATTTACTTGTATAATGGTACGGCTTTTATGATAAATGAAGAATTATTAAAACAAAAAGAAGGAAAATTAGATTTTGTTGATTTCTTATATTTCTCACTATTAACTCAATTTACGGTGTCATTTGGTGATATGGTTCCATTCTCAAAAGAAGTAAAAGCACTTGTATCGGTTCAAGCGCTTTGCTTCTGGGGGATTGCTTTATATTAAAATTTAAAGATCATTTTTGATTTGATATCCAAGTGTTAAATAAGGCTTACCATAAGCGGAATATATTTTATCTTCATCAAATGTAAATATTTTATCGTGATAATTATATTTTTTAACCATTTTACAACATGTATTACAACAATAAATCGGTTTTAATGTTCCTTTTTTAGTATATCTCCATATATATATAAATATGATAGCGGTTTCGTTTATCATACTTTCTACAATAATTTATGCTTATTCTTTCAGCGTGAATTGATATTTGAATATGATTGTCACCACAAGGTCTAGATGAACCTTTATCAACAACCATTTGTCGATTAATTTTATAAGTATTAATCAAAATTATTTTTCATCATTATTTACATCATTATTTACATCCGATATAATTTTTTGAAATTGATCCATATCAGGTAAAAATTCGGAAACTTCCATATCATCTTCATCACCTTCATCATCAGATAATTCCAACATTGCCATTACACGATCTTTATTAACATCATCTTCTGGGCAATACATATAAGTTAAATCTTCTAAACATCCACGAAGAATATTTTTATCCATATTAAAAAAATGTCTCTCTTTAATCATAGATAAAATAACATTGCTCATATCATCATATGAACTAATTTTAACTTCATTTGCAGTAATATACTGTGGAATAAGTTGATGACAGTTATCAATTGTAACAAGTTTTAGTTCTTCTGTTTCTGACATTTTTAAGATAATATTTATTTTATTTTAATTTATTTAACGCTTATTTTAATAGAAACTTTAATAATGAATTGGAATTTTGATGATTTAGAAAAAACGCTAAATAAAGTATCGGAAGATTCAAAAAAATTAGATGTTGAAATGAAAAAAACAATTAATAAAATAGCAGACGGAGACGATACAAAACAATCTTATGAATATTTATCAGAGGAAGAAAGAGATTATAGGAAATATAATGATGCTTATAAAAAATATATTTCACAATATTCAAAATCATATATAGAAATGTCTGAATTTTACTATGGTCCAGAACTACCCTATAAAATTTACTGTAAAGAGTTTAAAAAAACAAATATTAGAAATCCAACATATTTAGACTCACCAAAAGATGTAAAAGAGCTTTATGCTTTATTTATATTTTATAGTATGTTTGATTCATCAATCAGAGAAGTTTTTAACTCTTGATATTATTTCTTTCTTATTTTCTTTATCGTGTTGATAGTTAAAATCATCCGAATATTCTTTAGGATACAAGATTGTATATTCATCATTTACAGAAGCCATCTTATTAAATGGATCCATTGGTGGTTCCCAATTATTATTAGATATATCAATTACTTTATTATCATTAAAATAATCATTCTTAAAAGTTTTTGATCCTTGACAATGTGGGGATTTAAAATATTTTGGTAGATTTTTTTCTTCAGTTTGTTTTATGACAGAAGAATAAAATCCTTTTTCGGGTTTTTCTAATTTATTACTTTCAGTCGCATAATTAGTTTCACCTTTTGAAAATTTGTCATCGCAAACTGGATATTGATTTTCATTTGGAAAGCCTTCAACAACTGGCTTACAAATAAATATTATGATTATAAAAAGTGCGAATAATATAAATTTTATCATATATAATATCCATTATATTATTTCAAACACCTTACAAGTAAATAATATAATAAATAAAGCTAATAGAAAATACATAAAATAATTTCTTCTCTTATTTTTGCTATCTAATTCTTTTTTTTCTTTTACCATTAATTCTGATTCACGTAGAATAAAATGATAGAAATGTTGTAAATGTTTATCAAGATCCATTTATTTCAATCTTAGATAATAATATTTTAATCTTCCCGGTAATTTCCATCATCATCATTATCATCTAAGCCTTCATCTTCCCGATCCATATCATATTGATTATAACCTTCCTCTTCAAGCATATTATCTTCTTGTATCATTTGGGGGATCGCTAAATGATCAGTATTAATCTCATTACCTTCTAATACTTCTAATTGTTCTTCATTTTGTGATAATAATTCTTTAATTTTATTGATTCTTTCATCATCTAATTGATTTGTTCTTGTTTCGCTATTTAAATATTCTAAATTTCCAACCGCCGCATTCCCAAACCAATTTGTAATACCCGCATTTTGTAATTCAAGGGTTACTAAACGGGCATCACCTGTTTTACTTTCAAGATCATCTATAAGTTTTTGCTTTTCTCTTTCTTTTTGTTTACTTAGTTTATCAGATAAAAGGTCACTTTGATTAATCCATGATGGATCAAAAAATTCTTCTAAATAATGAACTAATAAATCAAATGAAAATTGAGAACATAATCTGATTGAATCATCTAATTCTAATCTATCTTGCTCTTCCAATGTAAGGAAAAGTATATTTGCTTCTACAGAAGAGGGAGAAAGTTCATCACCTAAATCTTCAATATATGTGATTATTTTATTAAACAAGTAAAGGAACATAAATTGATTGAAAATAGATGAATATTCTTCTGTAATTGTGTTATCATTTTTAACTAAATCAAATATATCTTTTTTATAGTATTTTTTCATATGATTTAATAATCCTTTAAAGCTTAGTGATTGTTTTGGTTCTTTTTCGTAAGTTTTGAAACCTTCATACCTTTTGTTTTTATCGATGATAAAGACATCATTATGTAATAAATTTTCATTTTTATTTAAAAAATCTTTCATATTTTCTGTATTTGTATCACTCATTTTCCATTGTTGAGGTATTGAGGTTTTACTAAAGATAGTTCCTAATAATCCTGTTGATTCTATATTTAATGGATCAAATGGAATATTGCTTAATCTAGAGATAGTAAAATACATATTGTGTATCATATTATGAATATTTGAGTTATCTTCTAAGAATTTTGACAATAGTATTTCAATTGAATCAATATTTCTTCCAAAGTTAACTTTGAATCTTCTTATTTGATCATCATTAATAATTTTATCATCAACCATTTTATTGAAAAATGTTTGAATTTTCTCAATAATTGATTCATTGTATTGTAAGATGTCATTAAATGTTTGAGAATAATCAGATGTTTCATCGTTCGATAATGTTTGAAAGATAGAAAAAGCTTCATCTGCATCAAAATCTAATAAATTATTCTTTTTGATAAAACCAGATACACGATTTTCATCTTGATTATTTGTAATATCTACTAAAGGTAATTTTGTTTTTGATCTTTTATACTCTAATATACGATTAAAGTATTCAATTGTTTTTGGAATTTTTGTAGAGCACGATGATATTCTTTCAATATCGGGATCAGGGATAATGTTGAAGATAAAATTATCATTATCAACTTTTTCACTGATACTATCATCATCTTCATCAATACAAAATTTATCAAATAAAGTATCCATCATTTTTGTTTCAATTAAATCTTCAAAGCTTTGATTCGGAAATATGATTGGTTGATCATACATATAATTTCTTTTTGAATGACCATTTAATAACATTCCATTCCAATTATTGAATTTTGTGTGAATATATTTATCAATAGTATCAGCATCATCTGGATTTTTTGATTTGAAATATTCTGTTAAGTCTACGATAAATACTTTTTTAAATTCTTTATAATTAATTTCTTTTAATTGTTTGGTGAAAGTATCCCATCCGATTGGTTCAATAATTTGTTCGATTGCTTCTGAATCAGGTATTGTATTAATAAATTGTAATATTAATTTATTGATAATTTCAATTTCTCCCGATTTACCGTGTAAATGAACCGAATAATTAAATAATCTTTCATATGATTCATTTTTGATAATATCTGAATAGGGAATTTCTAATGTTTCATATCGCGGAGTTACATAAGCAACATCAATTGATTGAATTGACGATATATTTTCATAACGGATAGTTGATCCATTTCTAAGAAGTTCTTTTTTATCTTCATTATTAATCTTTTCATTAATATTTTGTACTAATTTATTATCGTATAATGGTTTATAGGAAGGCCAATATTCATTTAAATAAATACTTTGTTGGATGTTATTTTTAACATAAAAGTAATCTTTTAATTTATTTTTGATAAATGAATTTTTTAGTATATAGGATGATATCATCATAAAATGTTCATTGAATGATAGTAATTCTTCGTTGACAAATTGTTCTTTAATAAATGTATTGGCATTTTTCCAGAAAGGGTCTTTTTTGTTTTTATCAACGATCATTTGAAGTAGTTTGAAGATAACATCAACTGTTGTCATTGAAATATTGTTATGAATCGTATGTTTTACATTTTCCCAAGACATATTATCAAAAGAATCCCATAAATTTAGATTGAGGTTTGTATTTAATTGATAGGGTGGAATGGCTGTTTGGATAAAAAACAAGATCAAAAAGGTGGTGATAAGTAATTCATTACAATCAACAAGATATTCTTTGAAAATAGTTCCTTCATTTTTAAGATTTTCGGCATTTTTGATATTTTGTTTTTTCTCTTCTTTTGTTTTGGCTGGTCTTATCGGTTTATATTTTTCTTTAATTTCTATCATTGTTGGATGTTTACTAAAAGCATTTGTCTTTTGATAGCGATAATCTACAATCGATGTATCATCAATTGTTTCATAGAAATCTATAATTTTTTGTCTATCATAATTGCTGAGAGTGACGCCTAACATACCTGAAATTTTTTGGATATGTTTTTTGATGCTAAGTTGTTTTTCACTAAGAGCATTTATTTCTTCACCTGTGTCTAATACTTCTCGGGAGTTTGTTGGAGTTCCATCACTGAAACCTTCTAAATCGGATAAATTTTCAGGACATAAATATTCGCCACAAACTTTACATGAAATAATACCATCTTTTGGTTCTGTTCCAAAAATAGATTTCATTGTTCCGAAAATGTTTTTATCTTTGTGAATTTTTGATGTAAATTGGTAGTGTTTACAGAGTAATTTATTATCTGAATTTTTTTCATAAAAGTAGTTTTTATCTTCACCGGTGTCTGGTTCTCTTGAAAAATTCTCGATGAATTTCACGAGGTAGAAATTTCTAAGAGGTATTACGTATAAAGATAAAATATATCCTTTACTTAATTTAATTTTCTCTTCAATTGATAATTTTTTTATCTTTTTTTCTTTTCTAACAATCTTCTTCCTTTTTACAGAACGATTATAATCTTGAATATAATTTTTAATGTTATCTTTAATAAGATCATTTACAATGGATCTATTATTTTCATCAAGTATATGATAATTGATATCATACGATAAAAATATTTTTTTGAAATCTGAATAATTTAGAATATTCTTTCTAACATTTTTAGGCAATACATTGATAAGATCATTAAAATCTGGTAAGTTGTTTTTTAGTACTTTTCCTAAATCATCATATGATAAATTTTCATTAAATAAGTAAGAATGGATGGATGGACCCCATTCTTTTGATTTTTCATTCCATTCTCCTTTTATTTTCATAGTATCTTTGGCCATAATATGAGGAATTATCTTTGATTGTCTAAATCTACTTGAAAAGGGGATGTATGAGTATTTTTTATCACTTAAATAGTATAATTCGTGTAATGAAAGATCATTTTTTTCTGTGATTGTCATATTTAAAATTGTGTGTGGAATTGTGTAAAAGCCAGCAATTGATAAATTTTCTTTTGGTGTTAGAGTTTCAAATGATGTTTTTTTATCTTTAAAAACAGGTATTTCAAGAGGTTTTTTTGTTTTATTACCATCAACCACAAATTGATTTAAGATACCATTACAAGGTGAACTTTCGTGACAATTTCTAAGATAATAACCATCATATGGAATAGATACTAAATTTTTGTTTTGAAATGGTTTGTATCCATCGTTTAATGCGATAACACTTTTATATGTATTCGGATTATATTCATCATATTTTGTGAAGCTTTCATGTTTTATTTTAAGTTCTTCTTCAAAATCTTTAATGATCGTATCATCATTTTCTTCAAATGTATCTGTTTCGGGATCTTTATAAAGGAATTTACGATTATCAACAATGGGTAAGATCCACGAAGGTAAATTAAATCGTTTTTTATGAATAATATCTTTGATAAATGGAAGTGTTTCCGAATAATCATATATTTTATCATCTTCTTTGAGCATTTTCAAAAAATGATTTGATATATCTGATATTTGATAAATAAGAGGTTCATTATTGTAAGCATTGTAAAGTGATATTAATTCTGTGATTAAATTTTCTTTTCTTTCTTGATATGTAAATATCTTTTCTTTTGTTTCTATGATATCAAGTTCAATTTCGGGGAATATATTTTTAGTTATCATTAAATCTACATTATCAAGTTCATCAATATCAAATTCATCAACTTTTTCGATTTCAAAAATGCTATATTCGTTTGTTTTTAGTATGATATTATTATTATCATCGAGTGAGAAGAAAAAATCATTTTCATTTTCATCTTTAAGATAGATTTTCTTTTCTTCAATATTTACTTCTTGGATTGTCATAAGAGAATCTTCTTTAAAATCATCTTCTTCTGTGATGATAATAAACATATCGCCAATTTTAAATGGTTCATCAAAAGTGTTTTCATTTGTGATATTTTCATCTTCTTCATCATCTGTTAATGGTTCTGAATGATTCATATCTATATTTTCATCATTTTGAGTTATTATTTGAACATCATCTCCCTCCATATTACTTATATATATAAATTAATATTTAAAAAAATGAAACATATAATTATTAATTGATATGGAATTACAAACTTTTATTCAAACTACACCAGACTATCTAAAAGAACTCAAAAAGCAAAATGTGTATGTTAGAAACTATTCTAAATTAAATTTAGCAATCGTAAAATGTCACGTAAATCAGCGTTATGATTATCAAAATAATCCTTGGTTGAGATATTGTCGTGGAGCTGTAATCAACACAAATACAAATATGTTGGTATGTGTCCCTCCATCAAAGGCTATTAGGGAGGAAAATTTAAAGACATTGCTAGATACATTTGATACTGAGAATGAATATCAACCATTGATTGAAGGAACAATGATTAATGTATTTTATCATAATGATGAATGGATGATATCAACAAGAAGTAATATTGGTGCGAAGAATTATTGGGATGGAAAGACTCCATTTTATGAAATGTTTATGGAATCAATTCCAAATAACGACTGGTCTAATGAATTATCAAAAGATTGTTGTTATTCGTTTGTTTTGATTCATAATAAGAATCGTATTGTTTGTCCTGTAAATATGAATTCAGTACATCAAATAGAGATTCATAAAATGGGTCAAACAATTGAATCTCAACCATTATCAGATATCAATGGAATTTATAATAATGTAAATCTTAGTCGTGATATTTTAGCTAATTATGATGGAGGATTGCCTTTTATTTTCAAGGGCTTTACAATAAAGCAGAAGGGATTACCAAGGGTTAATTGGATTAATCCAAATTATTTATATGTTAATAATTTGAAGATGAATCATAATGATAAATTTTTGAATTATATAAGTTTGCGACAAAATAATCTTTTGAAGGAATATTTAAATTATTTTCCTGAAGATGGAAATATTTTTAATGATTATAGGGCAAAATTTAATAGTATAAAATCTAAACTTCACGAAAGTTATTTGGATGTTTTTGTTAGAAAGGAAAAGACAAGAGATGATGTTAATTATGCTTTGAAGCCATTGATATATAATTTACATAAGTATTATCTTAAGGATCCAAAGAAAAATGTTGTAACATCAAAAGTGGTGAATAATTATTTACATGATTTACCTGGAAAAAAGATAATGTTTATATGTAATTATTTATTTCCAAAGTAAATAAATGATAAGTTGTAAAAATGTTACTATCTTTTTATTACTTAATCAAAAAAAAAAATAAATGAGATAAGTGGAAAAATACTTTCTTTTAAAAATAGTATGGAAGAGAAGGATAATCAAATTTATTATGATAGATTATTTGAAAATATAGTGGGTAGTTATTTTAAATGTCTTGAAGTTAGATATCCAACATACTCGTATGTTTTAAATGATCGTGAATACATCGCCAAAAAAGATAAGAATGATATTTTTTTTGAAAAAACAGGTATCTCATATCAAGTGAGAGATCTAATGATTAATTTAATATCTAATTATAAAGATGATACTATTACGGAAGATGAAAAAAAAGAGTGGCGTAAAGAGGATGATTTAAAATATAGTAAATTAGCGAACAAGATTCATAAGATTATGAAGTCTAAAGATTATCTTCAGCTTGTTTCTTAATCACAGAATAACATTCAATTAGATTACCACAAGCTTCTTGGAAATTTTGAATCATTGCGATAATTTTTTGATCATTTGAAGAATCAAATATTTTGTTATTAGGATTAAGAGATACATAGAAATCAACATATTCATTTAGAGGATGTCTTTTCTTGTAACCACATGTTAGCAATACTGATGATTCTGTGATTGATTGTGAAAGGTTTGTTTGAATAATATTTCCAATTGTATCATCATAACCATTAATGGTGAGTATAAATACATTTTCATTTTTTTCCTTGAATGAGATTATTGAATCTTCACCTGTTGAAATTTTAGGAAGTTCTTTATTAATTAATTCAAGTTGACTGATAATTAGTTCACACGCTTTGATAAATAGATTCTTAGAGTTATGAAAATGAACAGAATCTAGTTTGAAAGAATACCAGAAAGGTTGTAAATTTTTATCTCTGTAAAAGTATCTTTCCGATTCTTTAATGAAAAGTTCTTTTGCGAAATCATCTTCTTTCTCATTACTAATATTTTCAACAACAATCTTATCTCTTACAATTTTTTTGAAAAGATCATTATTTTTCTTAAATGAATAAGCAGCACAAGAAACGGCTTGCCATCTTGAATTTTCTTTTGCGTAGGAAACAGTTGGAACTCCATAAAGGATTAGTTCTTGAACAGTTGATGAATTCGTGGATTTAAGTTCTGTAAGTAGACAATATTCATCATTACCTTTAAATTCAAAGGGTCTAAATATTTTCTTTTTTTGTGCTTCATTCAAAGGAGTTAGCATATCATAATTTTCAAGTTTAATTTCTTCAATTAGATTTGAATCAACATTCTTTTTAAGAGGAAAGATATTGATATCTTTTGCGGTAATTGTTTTAATTGGTTCCGATGAATTTTTAACATTCAAGTAAAAGAGATATTGTTTTCCATAATCTTCTGGTTTGATGTAAAGTGGTATCAATGAGATTCTATGAAGAAGAAATTCATTATGAAGTGAAGTTGTATTTTTTTCAATGATAATGTTTGAATCATCAATTTTTGTTCTGAAACCAACGGTTGGAATAGTAGAAAGTAGGGTTCTACGGATACCATTAACAATACTTACATTCAAGCCTTCATCTGAAGTTCCTTTAATATCAAATTCGATACTATTTTGATTTTTTGAAGATATAAGTTCAATTGAGATATTTTTAGACATTGTTTTTATAATTATTATATATAAATATTTATCAAATTTTAAGTAATTATACGTTTATGTTTAAATTATAATATTTATTTTTTAGTATAATAAAATATGTCAGAAGAAAAATCAGCAATTTACATAAGTAAGAAATGTCAATATTGCCGACAATTATTGGGTCTATTAAAAAATCGCCCGGATATAAAAGGTACAATTAAGATTGTAGTAATTGACGAAGAACCATTTCCAAATATTATTAAAAATGTACCAGCAATGATTGATACAAAAGGAGAATTATGGAGTGCTCAAGAAATTTTTAGTGCTTTAACTGAAACAGAAAGTAATGGGCCACCACAACAAAGACAAGGTCAACCTCCCCCCCATCCACAGCAACAAAGACAAGGTCAACCTCCCCCCCATCAACAAGGACAGCAAGGACATCAACAATTTCATCCATCGCAACAAGGACATCAAGGACAGCAACAAGTTCATCCATCGCAGCAACAGAAAGCACCTTCGGATGGAATGTTTGATGGATATTGTGAAAGTGGATCATGTTTGGCATTTTCACCATTAGATGATATGTCAGTTGATACAACAATTAATAATTTTGCTCCAATTGATAATCAAACGGTCGCAGTAAATGTTCAAAATGATGGATATGTTCCAAAGAGTCAAAAAGGTCAAGTAATGGATAGTGATTATGAAAAAATGATGTCTGAAAGAGGAAAGCTTATGGCTGAAAGCGGACCACAGAGATATGCGTAAAATATATAGAGAAAATAAATATAATATGTAATAAATGGCAGAAGAAAATGTTATGAAAGTTTTTAAATCATTTACTGATGATATTATAAAAGTATTCCCTGAATACGAGAAACGCATCAACAAATATTACAAAGCAAGTATTGAAAAAGATGATCCAAATGATGAAAAAATAATTGATTTTTTAGATAATATTGAAGAAATTAGCGATAAAATTTCAGATAAAGATACAAAATTATTTGACGAAGACCCTGTAATCTTACAAAATGTTTCATTCAAGACAATTTGGAAGTCAGATATTTCAAATCAAACAAGGTTGGATATATGGAAATATCTACAGACATTCTGTATTATTAAGATAAACATGGATTCATCAAAAGAAAAAATGGACGAAGTTTTAAAGAAGATTGAAGCCAAAGAGAAAATTAAGGATAAAAAGACATTTAATAACATAAAAAAATTAAAGAAATTAAATGAATCGATTGATATTGATGAAGTTCAAAAGATAATTTCTGAAAATCCAGAATCATTAAATCAAGGTATAGATCAGATGGAAAGTATGTTTAAGAATACAAATATTGGTAAGATTGCGAAAGAAATTACAGATGATTTAGATATTGAAGGTATGCTTGACAAAGATGGTGGTATTGAGAATCTATTTTCGGGTGGTAATATGATGAATATTATTCAATCAATAAGCTCAAAAATGGAAGATCAAATTGATCCCGGAAATTCTTCAGGATTAATGGAAGAAGCTACAAATATTTGTGGATCAATGCAAGGAAATCCATTATTTTCATCATTATTTAATAATATGACAAATTCTATGGGAGCAAATCCAATGGGAGCAAATCCAATGGGAACAAAATCGAACCCTGTACAAGGACAAGGACAAGGACAAGAAACAAAAAACATTAATGTAAGTGATCCAAAACATGATCCTAATAAAACAAGACAACGCTTACAAAAAAAATTAGAGGAAAAGAAAAAATTAAATGTTGAGAAAAAAGATTAAATAATATTTTTTAAATATAATATAATATTAATATTATATATGACACCTTTATGGACAACTGATATATCTATTTTGTATGAAAAAAAATATATCTTTGAAGTAATTCCTAATAAACAATTTGATTTTAATCGTAAATTGAATAGTTTATTAAGATTATCAATTTACTTTTCAATTATAATGTATGTGATGGACCGATCAAATACAAATATGTATTACATTCCATTTGCTGTAGCTGTATTAACATATATATTAAGTCATAAATATAAGGAAACATTTGTTAATAAAGTTGAAACTGATTTAATGAATGGTGTAGATGAAGAAGATTTGATACCAAAGTTGAGTGGAACATGTAAATTTCCAACGAAAAACAATCCATTTATGAATCCAGGGATATTGGATTATGGCACAAGTAATTTTAGCGAACCTGCTTGTGATTCATATAATAATAAAGGAATACAACGTGAAATTGAGAAGAATTTTAATGAAGATTTATATAGAGATGTAAATGATATCTTTGGTAAAAATAATTCACAAAGACAATTTTTTTCTGTTCCTTCAAGAAGTGTTCCAAATGATCAAGAATCATTTGCGAAATGGTTATATGCGACACCACCAAGTTGTAAAGAAGGGAATGGATTACAATGCGCTGCGAATCAAACAGGTGGTGTCCAAGGTACACCTGACGCAAGTTAAACTAAAGTTAATTAAATATCAAAAATAAAATATATTTTTATAATATAAATGACCGAAGTTGATAAAAATGTAAATTTAAACGGATACCATGGTGGTTTTGCTTCAAATATCCCATCAACACAATTACAGAAATGTTCTAATAATGATGTTGATATGGTTTTTTCTTTAGAAAAGAAAGCTTCTTTAAAATCTGATCCGGCGGTTGTAAATTTGGAAATACAGCAAGCTATGGGACCGGGAAATTATCATTTGGATAATATGTATGGTTGTGATTGTGGTTTACCTAAAGCAAAGGAAATCCAATTAAGTCAACCCAATGTAAATCTTTCATCCGGGGGTTTAGGATGGATGGGTGAAAAAGGTTGTTTGATTGATAATGATTCTAAAGTTAGATTTGATATTCTAACAAATAAGAAATATATCAATCAATTACCTCAATTACAAACAAATGGATTCTTTGGTAAGGGCGCTTATGATGTTGATACTGAATCAATTATTCGTGAAAGTTCTATTACTAAACTTGATAGACCATGTAATGTATTATCTGGCTCAACAACATTACCATTGTCAATTACTCCTATGATTAAAAGGTTAGAAAACGAGGTTCAACATCCGAAGACGATTATTCCAGAAGATTCGATGTCTTCATGGGTCAGAGGTGGTCTTCCTTCTCGCCAGATTGTAAGGAATTTGGATTATCTAAGAAGATGTCAGGAAAAAAAATAAATTCTAATTTTTTAAATATATTAATATATATAATGGATTCATACGCTAATTTTCAAAAGAATTTAGAAAATAAAGAAGTTTCTCAATCAATAGATAGTGGATTACGGGTAATTGATCCAGTCCAAGTCCAAACGCCAAAAGTATTTCCTTGGGCCCCCACAACTACGGTTCAAAAAGCAGGAGCATCTGTTTCTAAAGATCAAAATTTAATTGATATTGATTCTGAATTGATGAATCTTACAAGAAAACAATCAAAAGATCCAAATAAGCACTACAAACCAGATGAAAATAAGATATTAAATTACAACCATTTACAAGATGGTTTTTTTCATAGTGAAGATACACTCCTTACAAACCCACCAAGTACTTTGAGGGGACAAACAACAAATAGATGGTTTGAGTTACATAAACCAGCACAAGAAAATACGATTGAGCCATTTGAGTTTAGAGAAGGATACAATACACATTTAATGTTAGTTGATACATATGAAGAATGTGATGTTGATGTTTTAAATAGTGTAAATAAACAATAAATTTGATTTTTATTATTTAATTTTTAAAAATATGTTCTTTTATTTGGATTGGAAAGAAAAAAGACCAAGCCAAATAATTGTAACAGATACGAAGCCTCTAAAATGTAATTTTAATGAAACCTTCAAAATAAAAAAGAAGGATATTACAATTTGTGGAACTATAAATCCAAAATTTACTAAATATTATCCTCCATGTAAAATTCCATATTCAAAAAATCAATATTTATCATCACATCTACAGAAAGCGATAAGAAGAATGGATGATTTAAAAGCTGTTCAAACTGCGAAACATTTTATCGATCTAGATTGTCAATCTTTTCTAAGAAGATTACCCATTATTATGATGGAAGATGTAACTATTCATGAATCAATTAAAGTAGTTGTTTGGTTAATGATAGCACTTACCAAGGGATTTGAAATGAAATATGAAATCGTAAAATGGTTATTGGGAGTTGTATATTATTTAGCAAATGAAAATGAAAAAACATATTATGATAAAAGCATTACAGAAGATACTATATGGAAAGATAAAAATGATACTATTAATACATTATTATATTGTTTAAGATTTCGCAAATGTTATGGAGGAATGAAAGGTGATTTAAGTATGATAGAGTACTATATTTATCATATTAATAATGGTAATATTCAATGTAAGTCTGATAAAATACCCATGATAAAAGTTGAGATGACAAATTTAAAAAAGGACGAATGGATCTATCAAGCAAATGATTTCCATTGTAATCGGTCCATCGTTAAACAGATTCAAAAATATTACCCTAAGATGAAAGAAGAAGAGATAAAAGAATTAGTGTGGTGTTTTAGTTCTTCTTTGAATAAAAGAGAATGTATTATTTATGATAAAAAATCTGAACAAAAATGGAATGAAATACGGAAAACAGTTAGGCATATACAAAAAAGTTGCGTATTTTATTAATTAAAGATTTAAATATTTATAAAGATAAGATGAATAGTTTATATTTGACCGATAATATTTTTATTAAATCAAAAAAGTTATATTATGAAGATGGTGATAAAATTCAAGAAGTAAAAAATCATAATTGGCACCGTTTACTAGAAGAATATGGTTGGGAAAAACTCAATAAAAATTGGATCAAAAAGTTAAATCAAATGTTAGAGAAACCTATAAATAATTCATTATTTGGTGTATTAGATTGTGGAGGAGAAGGTGATTGTCTTTTTCATTCTATAAGTTATGCGATGAAAGATTCAATTGATGATTATGATGGAAGAGATTTAAGAAAAGAACTTTCAAAATATATTACAAAAGATAAATATGATAGTATTATAGAAATATATAAGATATTACATTCATCTGATGATTTTGGAGAAGATTGGAATCCATATGAGATGACAATGGGGAAATTTTGTGAGAAGATAGAAGAGGGTGGGAATGATTATTGGGGAGATTTTTTGATGTTAAATTTATTAAAAGATTATTTAAATGTGAATTTTGTAATATTGTATAGTAATGATATTATTAATCAATATTATCATTATCCATTATTTTATGAATATGATGAAACTATTAATACAATTATATTATTATATGAAAATGAAGCACATTTCAAGTTAGTGGGTTATTTTGGTGATAGTAATATGAGATATTTATTTAATCATCAAAATATTCCACGTGAAATTTTAAAGTTGATAAATTATTTGAGATAAATAATAATAAATATTTTATATATTATAAGTATTAAATGGAAGCAGTAGTTTTACTCGGTTTAGTTGGTGCAGGATATTTATTTAATAAACAAAATGAAGATAATAATCCAGTAAATAAAGCAGTAAATAAAGATATTTCAATGCCTAGTGGTGATAATTTATATAATTCCGATTTTTACAATGAGACAGATAAAATGATAAGAAATTTAGCTAATACAAATTTTGAAGCTTCTCATACGGAAGGATCATCTGTAATTAACAATCAGAAATTAAATCGTATTGGTAGTAATTTAAATAAACCATTAAATCAACAAACACAAGATCAAAATGTAAATGAAACAAAAGAAGGATTTGATAATTTTACATATAGTAGTGCAAGTGGAGGATACATTCCTCGAAATGATTTTATGTCAAATGATCAAGGAATTAAGGTCGAGCCTTATTTTTCTAGAGCACCAACAGCCGTTAATTTTGATGATCCAAGAAGATTAAATGCCCTTAATGGAGATACAGAATTTTACAAATCAAAGAGAGAAACAAAACCTTTTTTTAACAATCAAAAAGATTTAACAAATGTTTTTGGAAATACATTTGGAGAAGGTATGGGTGATAAAAAAAGATATGATTCAGGTTTATTAAGAACAAATGAATTACCATTTACACAGGAAAGAATACAACACATCGATGTAAAAAGTGATTTTAATCGTGAAATTGATCAGATGATTGCTGAAAAAACAAATATTGATGTATTAAGGGCTGAAAGCAATCCTAAATTAACCTTTAAAGGAAAGGTTTTAGCTGGAAAGAACATTAATGAAAGTAGAGGGAAACAAGGTGTTGTTTTCCAACACAATCCAGATAAATTTTACGAAAACAATCCTGATAAATGGTTTGTTACAAACGGTGCTTATCTGGAAAGGTCTATTAGACCTGGTCATATTATTCCAGAAACAAATCGTCAATTTTTAAATAGACAACCGATTGGTGGAGCAGCACCAGCAATTAAAGAAGGTCATGAAAAACGCCAGGGGGTTAGAAAGCCAATGAGACAACAATTGGGAAGCGATACTGTTAGAAACACTGGTGTTGAAACATCACAAGTGGGTACTGATTTACAACATAAAGGATACAGAGCTTTGCCAAATGAAAGAGATGTTACCACATTAAGAAATTACACTAGTAATTTGACAACAGACGAGAAAGCTCCCGAAATGTCTATTCAAGATGTAATTAGAAAGACGGTTAAAGAAACAACAATTAATTCAAAGAATAATGGTTATTTAGCAAACTCAACTATTAATTCGATGGTTGGAATTCAAGATGATGTTCGTGTAACAAAGAAACAAACTACAATTAATACGAAACATAATGGTAATATTATGGGTGGATTAGAGAAACCAACCGCTGGTGTTGAGAAACCTGAAACAACAATGAAGGATCTAACATTATATAAACACTTCGGTGTTGCTGGTGGTGTTATTGAGGGTGATATGGAGAAAGATAATTTCAGAAATGCGGAAACAAATCCTACGAAGGAAATTATTGCTCTAGGAAGAGAACCAACACTCAATAATGTTAAAGTTGCGAATGGACGAGATCAAGTTAACATTACCATTGATAAGATTGAAAATGATTATATGAATCAAAGAATTAATGGCATTGATAAGGTTTATCAGGAAATTCCAACCGATAATAATTGTGAAATTACAACAATGAAAGATCGTTTAGAAGATACAAGTATCGCTACACGTATTGATCCTTCATTATTGAATCCATTTAGAAATAATCCATATACTCAATCATTGGAATCATTTGCTTACTAAATTGAACTTGTAAATTATTTTTAAAAATTTATTTTCTTATTATAAACAAATGGAAAATGAAGATACTAAATATTTAAATGGAGATGGAGATGATTTTACGATCTTTTTATTTTCAGAAAAACCCAAAGAAAAGAATAGTATTAAATTGGAACTAAAACAAGGAGATAAAGATATCAAAATAGGATTAATGATCTTTCAAGAATTATTGATGATATTTACAGCGGGTATTAAATATCATTTTAGCAAAGATGAAAAAGTTGATATTACAAAACTCTCTGAAGAAGATATTAACTTAATGAATAAATATTTTGCGAGTATTGGATTCACAATCAATATAGATATATTTACGATTGAAGAATATCTAACAAATATGAAATTACCAAACTATTTTCTAAATCAAGATCTAATTAAAGATGATACATTATTGAAAGATATTTATTATGAAACATCAATTGATATGAAAATTTACAGAATTTCATTTGATTTTTTACGATAGTAAAAATATGAAAAATAAAATATACCACTTTTAAAATGGATGATACCAATACCCCAATATTTACTCACGCAAAGATGGAGTATACAAAGCAATTAATTGATATTTTAACTCCACAAATTTTTGATGGAATTAAATCGATTTATGATGAAGCAGTAAAAATTAATAATATTAATAGTAGTCAATCAAGGATTAATTTTTTTAGAACATTTTTAGAAAAAGTTCCAACATGGAGTAACGTAATTGTTGAAGCAGAAGCAAAACGAATAATTACAAATTCTTCGTGCGATTGGTTTGATGACCTAATTACAGCTGTATTTATAAGCCATACAAAAATATTAACATCAATTGGTATTAATACATCAACTGAAAATATAGACCTTACAATACCTAAAACGATTAATTTTATTCATAAAACATACATAAATGTAGCAAGAGAAATATGGAAAAATCCATATTTATACAATGATAATGTATTGGGGTCTGAATATCAGAGAAATATGAGAACAGTTGAAATCATCATAAAAGAATCAATTGAAAATACTATTAGGAATCTATTACCTATCAAACAGATATTAAAAACACATTTAGGTAAATATGATAAAAATAATTATGAAGCACAAAAAAAAGTCGCATCTAGCGATATACGTCAAATGTTGATAGATGAAATTAAAAACTTAAATTTAGGAACCGCTATCCAATCTTCATTAAATCAAAATATTAATCAAGAACAAGAAGAACAAGAAGAACAAGAAGAACAAGAAGAACAAGAAGAACAAGAAGAACAAGA
>ENA-UOXV01002440-UOXV01002440.1-marine-metagenome-genome-assembly--contig:-NODE-2440-length-24330-cov-33.417343_pt1 | contig 24330 bp, 24 predicted proteins | sample MGYA00238165_ERZ766961 | MGnify/ENA primary metagenome ERZ766961 (study PRJEB28924, sample SAMN03173240) | marine metagenome | biome: Marine; feature: Water; material: Subsurface seawater | place: North...
TTTAAAATTAAATATCTTGGAACATCGCCAAGTGGCAAGGCACCCGTTTTTGGTGCGGGCATTCAAAGGTTCGAATCCTTTTGTTCCATTTTGGCGAATATAGCTCAGATGGTAGAGTATCAGGTTGTGGCTCTGAGTGTCACGGGTTCGAATCCCGTTATTCGCCGACTTTTTGGTTGAATAGCATAATGGTTCAATGTGTTAAATTGCAAATTTAATAATGAGGGTTCGATTCCTTCTTTAACCTAAAGTATTTTCATATTTATCCTATAAATATCAAAGGTGTGGGGTTTTGCACAATTTTTATTTCAGAATTTTTCAGGAAATAACGCAGTTTGGTAGCGTGTCTGTTTTGGGAACAGAAAGTCAGGAGTTCAAATCTCTTTTTCCTGTATTTGTGAAGTGTGTAGCTCAGTGGTAGAGCACTGGACTTTTAATCCATTGGTCTTGGGTTCGATCCCCAACACACTTATTCTACTTGTTTGGATAGCTCAGTTGGTAGAGCGAAGGACTGAAAATCCTTAAGTCAGTGGTTCAAATCCGCTTCCAGACATAAAAAATAAAAATAAAAATGAATTTTTTTTGTAATTTAATTTCTCAATTAAGAAACGCTTCGCGCTCAAATAAATCTTTTATTATCTTTCCAAAAAACGTACTTTGTTTAAACTTCTTAAAATTACTATTTACGGAGGGATTAGTCCTAAATGTTAGCGAACTGCCTTGCTCAAAGTTCTTAAAAGTTAAATTAAAATATAATTTAAGTGGAAAATCGTGTTTTAAAGATATAAAAGTGGTGTCTTCATCAAGCAAAATTCGCTATTTGTCATATTCTCAACTCACAAGATTAGAGCAAAATATTGGAATTTTTATAATATCCACGAATCAGGGGTTATTAACAAGCCATGAATGCCTAAAACGTAAAGTTGGAGGGACAGCTTTTTGTTATATTATTTAAGAAATGAAAAATATTTTTAAAACTAATATTAAAATTCCTAAAAATGTTAAACTGTTTCTTAAAGAAGACAAACTTTTTATTAAAGGCCCTTTAGGAACTATCTGCTTAAATCTCGCCTTCTTAAATAAGTCTAATTTCGATTCTTCAAAAGAAAAAAAATATTACTCACTATTTTTTCGTTTATTGCAAAAATCAATTGTTGGGGTAAGCTTAGGATTTGTAAATTCACTTTCTTTTTCGGGAGTTGGGTTTCGTGTTGAATCAATAAATAAAAATTTTATGCTTCTTAAATTAGGTTTTAGTCATTTAGTAACTATTACAATACCTACATACATTCAAATATCCTCTCCAAAAAAAACTTTAATTATTTTAAAATGTTTGGATGAACAATTATTAAACGTGTTTTGTGCAAAAATTCGTTCTTTTAGATCTCCTGATGTCTATAGAGGAAAAGGAATTCTTTATAAAAACCAAATTCTAACTCTTAAAGAAGGTAAAAAAAACAAATAACATGGAAGTTAAAAAAAAAAATCAAATTTTAAACTCTCTAATATTCTCAAAAATTTGTATTGGCTCATCACTTTCAAACGTAGACCCAACCCAATTTTCAAACTTATTAGGGCATCGTAGATTTTTATTTTCTTTATTGAATCCATTTTTAGTTCAACACTCTTTGAAAGCAGCATTTTTATTTTTAGAAGGATTTGTTAAGAATAACTATGAGTTATTTTTTGTTATTAACACAAAAGATTTAATATTTTTTCAAAGATTTCACACAACTTGTAAAAATAAAAACTATTTATTATTAAAAGCGTCAGAAGTTTCGTCTGGGTTTTTAACAAATAAAAAAATTTCGAACATGGTAATTATTACTTTATTTCTAGATCAAAGAAAAGTTGAGTTAATTCAAAAAGAGTCTATTCTTATGAAAATCCCAATAATCTCATTCAGCGATTTAGCATCGAACAAATTTTCCAGTTCGGTTTATGTGTTCGGAAATTTTAATTCGTTTTTCTCTCAAAATCTAATTCTAAATTTAATCTCCGTTTGTTTGAATAAAAATAATGAGCACTCATAAATTACGTCCGAAATTAAAAAAATACATTAGATTAGGTCTTTTAAAAAAAAAAGGAGCAGCAGTTTCAAAAAAACAAAACTTCTTTTTTTCGCCTGATTTAAACTATTTAAATACGAAATTCTCAAACAAATTGGAACACTCTTTTAACAAAGCTATTTCAAACCATCGTAAATTAAAATTATTTTTTGGTTTTCATAAAACATCTCTTCTAAAAAGAGTTATTAAAAAAAAGTTACTTAAAAATCTTAAGTCTCGATATTTTTTAAAAGAAGTTGAATTTTGTTCGATTTTAGAGTGCCGTTTAGATATCTTATTGTATAGATTAGGGTTAGTTTCAACAATTTTTGAAGCAAAACAATTAATTTCTCATAAAAAAGTAAGAGTAAATAATAATTATGTCTCAAGTTATTCTTACTTATTAAAGAAAAGTGATGTTATTTCATTTGAACCTTCTGTTCATACGTTACTTAAAAAACGATTACTTAAGCATCTTCAGGAACGTAATTTTTATATTTTAAATTTTGTAGAAATTAATTTTAAAATATTAAAAGTAATTTTTATAAAAGAGAAATTCTTTATACCTGAACATCTTCAGCATTATAATTCTTTATTAAAATGGAAAATTTAAAAGAGTAATTAACTCAATTGGTAGAGTATTTCGCTTACAACGAAAAGGTTGGCGGTTCGAGTCCGTTATTGCTCAGAAATTTCTTTTATTGTTTTTAAATTATTAAGGTAAATAGTTCAGTTGGTAGAATATTGGTTTCCAAAACCAAAGGACGGGAGTTCAAATCTCTCTTTACTTGAATTTCTTAATATTGATCTTGGATAAATGATCGAGTGGTTTAAGGTGTTAGTTTTGAAAACTAATGTATTTAAAAGTACCGTAGGTTCGAATCCTACTTTATCCTATCTTAAAACTTTTATTGAAAAATGTATTTAAATATTGTTTTTTTGCCCTTAACGGGTTCAATTGTTAGTGGTTTATTTGGTCGTTTTCTTGGACCTTACGGAGCAGGAATACTTACAACTTCTTGTGTCATGTTAAGTTTATTTCTTTCTTTTTTTGCATTTTATGAAGTAGGTTTTTCCGGAGCTCCTTGTTATATAAAGCTATTAACTTGGTTTAACAGTGAATATTTATGCGCAGATTGGGGATTTCAATTTGATAGTTTAACAGTTGTTATGCTAATTGTTGTCACCTTTATCTCGAGTTTAGTTCATCTTTATTCAACTGAATATATGTCTCATGATCCTCATCTACCAAGATTTATGTCTTACTTATCTTTATTTACTTTTTTTATGCTAATTTTAGTCACAGCAGATAATTTCATTCAACTTTTTGTTGGGTGGGAAGGGGTTGGATTATGTTCTTATCTATTAATTAATTTTTGGTTTACTCGTATTCAAGCAAATAAAGCCGCTATTAAAGCCATGATTGTAAATCGAATTGGAGATTTTGGCTTAGCTTTAGGGATTTTTTGTATTTATATTAAGTTTAATTCAGTAGAATATTCAACCGTATTTGCCTTAGTTCCATATTTCGAAAATGATGTGTTAAATTTTTTAGGTTTTGAATGCCATCTATTAACTTTGGTCGGGATTTTGTTATTTATTGGTGCTGTTGGTAAATCAGCACAGTTAGGTTTACACACATGGCTTCCTGATGCAATGGAAGGACCTACGCCTGTATCAGCTTTAATTCACGCAGCGACTATGGTTACCGCTGGTGTATTTTTATTAGCAAGATGTTCTTTAATTTTTGAATATGCGCCTGGTGCTTTATTTGTTGTAACTTTAGTTGGGTCAATGACTGCTTTTTTTGCAGCAACGACAGGTCTTTTGCAAAATGATTTAAAACGCGTAATTGCTTATTCTACCTGTAGTCAGTTGGGTTATATGATTTTTGCTTGTGGGGTTTCAAACTACTCTGTAGGAGTTTTTCATTTAGCTAATCACGCTTTTTTTAAAGCGTTACTTTTCTTAGGAGCAGGTTCTGTTATTCATGCAGTTGCAGATGAGCAAGATATGCGAAAAATGGGAGGACTAAAGCGTTTAGTTCCTTTTACTTTTGCGGTTATGAGTATTGGTTCGTTTGCGTTAATGGGATTTCCTTTTTTAACAGGCTTTTACTCAAAGGATGTTATTTTAGAAGTTGCTTTTGCCAAGTATAGTAATGCAGGTTATTTTGCTTACTTATTAGGAACTTTTGCAGCTTTTTTCACAGCTTTTTATTCAATGCGTTTATCGTTTTTAACATTTTTATCCGAGCCAAATGGATTTAAACCTATAATTTTGGGAGCACATGACTCACCGATAAAAATGGCTTTTCCCTTATTTGTTCTAGCTTTCCCGAGTATTTTTATTGGGTATTGCTCTCGTGATCTTTTTATTGGTTTGGGAACCGATTTTTGGAACAATGCCCTTTTTATCTTTCCGACAAATTTAAATATTATCGACGCGGAATTTGCGCCTCAATTTTTTAAACTGCTTCCAGTTTGTTTAAGTATTACTGGAGGGACACTTGCTCTTTTTTTTTATACATTTTTTTCTAAAGATTTGTATCTGTTGAAAACTTCTACTATAGGGAAAAAAATGTATAATTTTTTAAATAAAAAATGGTTTTTTGATAAGTTTTATAATGAGTTTATAAATCAATTTTTTTTAAATTTTGGGTATTTTGTCAGCTATAAATCAATTGATCGTGGTTTAATCGAAATGGTTGGCCCTTTTGGTTTATCAAAAACAGTTTTAAGAAATTCAAAAACAATGTCTAATCTACAAACAGGAAATTTTTACGATTACGCGTTATGGATGTTTTTAGGTTTATTATCTATGCTTATTCTTGTTGAGTTTTGGGAATTAATGATGATTATCGTAGATCCAAGTTTAGTTGCTATCTTTTTTATAGCAACTTTATTTTCTATAAAAACATTATAAAATCACAAAGCGGGGGCATATCTCAATGGTAGAGTATTTGCTTTGCAAGCAAGAGGTTTTCAGTTCAAGTCTGGATGTCTCCACAAAAGTTAAAAAATTGATAATGTTTAGTTCATTTTGTATTACAAATTTATTACCTACTTTAGTAGTTTTGCCTATTTTAGGTTCCTTTATTGTTCTTTTTCTTTCAAAGAAAAATATAGGTCTTATTCGTTCCTTTGGGTTGTTTACTTCTTTTTTAGTCTTTTTTTTATCACTTTTCTTATGGTTATTTTTTGATCGTAATTACACTCGATTTCAGTTTGTTTACGATTTTGTCTGGATATCTTCTTCTAATTTAAATTTTTCATTAGGGATTGATGGTATTTCAATCTTCTTTGTTTTATTGACTACTCTTTTAATACCATTATGCCTTTTAGCAAGTTGGAATAGTATTACTAAATCATATAAAGAGTACGTTATTGCATTTCTTGTAATGGAATCCTTTTTGATTTTAGTCTTTTGTGTTCGAGATTTGCTTTTGTTTTATATTTTTTTTGAAAGTGTTTTAATCCCGATGTTCATTATTATTGGTATCTGGGGTTCAAGAGAACGAAAAGTACGTGCCTCCTATATGTTTTTTTTATATACATTATTAGGTTCGGTTCTAATGCTGCTTTCTATCTTATACATTTATTTTAGGGTTGGGACCACTGATTATGAAACTTTAATCTCGTTTAATTTTACTTTTAACGAGCAGCGGTTAATCTGGCTTGCGTTTTTTGCATCATTTGCTTCTAAAGTTCCTATGCTTCCTGTTCATATTTGGTTGCCAGAAGCCCACGTAGAAGCTCCAACAGCTGGGTCTGTTGTTTTAGCCGGAATTTTGTTAAAGTTAGGAAGTTATGGATTTATTCGTTTTACATTACCTCTTTTACCTGAGGCTTCTTTATATTTTACCCCCTTTGTTTTTGCTTTAAGTATTTTGGGTGTCATTTATGCTTCGTTAACGGCAATACGTCAAACTGATTTAAAAAGAATCGTAGCATATACCTCAGTTGCACATATGAATTTAGTGATGATTGGTATATTTAGTTTTAATGTTGTAGGATTAGAAGGTGCTATTTTACAGAGTCTAAGTCATGGTTTTGTTTCGAGTGCTCTTTTTTTAATCATTGGGGTTATTTACGATCGACATCACACTCGAATGGTAAAATATTATAGTGGATTAGCGCATACAATGCCTTTATTTACGATTATATTTTTAATTTTTACTATGGCAAATATTGCTCTTCCAGGTACTAGTAGTTTTGTAGGCGAGTTTCTGATTTTATCAGGTGCTTTTAAAGTCAGTACAAGCGCTACTTTTTTAGGTGCCACGGGTATGGTTCTAGGGGGGGGATATTCTTTATGGTTATTTAACAGAATTGTTTATGGAAATTTAAAAATTCAATATTTAACGAGTTTTCAAGATATCAATATTCGTGAATTTTTTGTGTTTTTACCTCTTATTATTGGTACTTTTTTCATGGGTATTTATCCCGAGATTTTTTTAGATGTCATTCACGGGAGTGTAAATAATTTGGTAGCTCATATAAATCCTTAAGAGTAGTCTTTTTCGTCTAGTGGTTAGGACATTGCCCTTTCACGGCAGTAACACGAGTTCGAGTCTCGTAAAAGATATAAAGTTTTTATAAAACTCGAAAATAAGTTTTGATTAAATATTAAATAATGATAAAGGTTTTTGTTAATAATAAAAGTGTTTTAGTTCCAAAAAATACAAGTGCTTTAGAAGCGTGTGAAGCCATTGGAGTATCAGTTCCTAGATTTTGTTATCATGAACGACTAAATGTAGCAGGAAATTGTCGTATGTGTTTAGTAGAAGTCGAGAAAACACCTAAACCAATTGCTTCTTGTGCTTTTCCTGTAGCACCTAATATGCGAATTTATACGGATACACCATTAGTAAAAAAAGCTCGCGAAAATGTATTAGAATTTTTGTTAATTAATCATCCACTAGATTGCCCTGTGTGTGATCGTGCGACTTGTTGTTAACTGAAGTTTATCCGAAGCTTTTAAGTCTTGGGTCTTCAAGGTTAGCCAACATCGTGTTAGTATAATGGGTAAAAGCTAAGCGTGTTGAATTATATTATTAATGTCAGTGAGATGGTAAAAACACTATTAAGTCTGACCCTCTTAAGAACAGGGTGAAAGCATCACCGGCATGCGTAAGGTATGGTAACCTTGCGTGTGAAGCCTGGTGTAAAGGCAAGACGTAGGGAAAACCAATTCCTAATATGAATGTCGAGCAAGAGTGTATGAAGGTTAAGAAAATCTGAACGTTGTGATTGAAGCATCGTGAATAGGACGCGGGGGTGTAATTTGGTTCTGCCCGGAAGGAAAAGCCCCGCTCTCGGAATATCGAGTATGTGATCTGGAGAAGATATTGGTCGCTGTCTTCTCGTTCTTCTATATGGTCACCGGTGTATAACAATGAACCTTACTGCTCAAAACAATTGATAATATGGAACAAGGAAATCCCAATATGCTCCTAACCATTCGCCGTTTTTGTGAGAGGAAAGAAAAAAACCATTTGCATGCTTATTGGGCGAAGGATTGAGTAAGAAGCGAAGGGCCTATTGTAATGGATGGCATATGCTGACGTACCCAGGTATCTTATATATAATTATCGAAATGTCGACATTTATAAAGTATTTTGTACCATGACAAGAGTGTAAATCAGTAAACATAAATATGTGAGAACCGAAGATGGTTTTAGGATCACTTACGGTTTAACAACAAATAATGAAAACCTACAAACAGGACAATACTTAATAAAGTAAAAAATAACCAAAGAAAAAAACCTCTGACCAACTAGAAGAAAATAGACCGGGTTTGTGTCAATGTATCTGTAAACAGATTAGAGGGAAAGATATATAAATTAGCATTCTGGGGAGATAGTGCGCATGTTCATAAATTACAAAAACTGTTTATTCATCTTCCTTACGCAAAGTGTCTTGCAGTATAAAAAGCTACGCAGGAGAACAGAATTAACCCCAATCGGGCTCGAAAGCACATTGTAAGAAAAACCAAAATTATACACACTGCACAAAAACACTAAGAATAAGAACCTGGTTTCGAATTCTTGAGCTGTGCGGTGTAGCATAAACTTGTATCTAAGTATTAAATAAGAAGATTAAAAGAATACGATATTTCATTTACAAGCCCTCCCACGTTCATTGTCATGATATAAAAACTAGAGTTAAAAAGTCTAAATATAATGTTAAAGAATATGGGAGGTGAGGATAGTGTAAAAGATGCTAGAGATATCAGGAGCTGTATGAGGTGAAAATTTCACGTACAGTTTTGAATCAGGGCTGAAATAAGAGATTTTTTGGCTACTGTAACAAGGAGGCGAATGTGATTTACAAGAACAAACACTGGTTTTTGGTTCGGATAGAAGTAGATTTTTTTATTCGAAACGAGGAGTTGAAGATAAAAATTGTGGGCCTTTAGTTAAAACAATTATGACTAGATGTATTCATTGTACTAGATGTGTGCGATTTTTTCAAGACGTTGCTGGCCAAGAAGATTTGGGAACAACATTACGTGGTCAAGAAACAGAAATTGGCACTTACATTGGTAAAAATTTAGACTCAGAGCTGTCAGGTAATATTATTGATTTATGTCCGGTAGGTGCTTTAACATCAAAACCATATGCTTTTACGGCTAGGCCTTGGGAAATTAAATCTGCGGAGACTATTGATATTTCTGATAGTGTTGGATCTAATATTAAAATTAATTTCAAAGAAACGGAAATTTTAAGAGTTTTACCCGCTGTGAATGATAATTTAAACGAAGAATGGATTTCTGATAAAACCAGATTTTCATTTGATGGCTTAAAAATTCAACGAATTGGACAACCCTATTTCCAAATAAATGATAAGTTTTCAAAAATAGGGTGGAGACATGCTTTAACTATTTTTTCGGAAGCTATTCAAAAGTTTAAAGAAACGGAAACTCTTATCATTTGTGGGGATAATATTGATTTATCTACTTTAAATATTTTAAAAGTGATTTCTCACTCACTAAACATTAATTTAGTTAGTGAGAATTATTTTAATTCGAACAATAATTTAATGTCAGATATTCGATTTAACACAACTTTTTCTGATATTTTAGCTTCTGATTTATGTCTAACAATTGGCACAAACGCTCGTTTCGAAGCCTCTTTATTAAATGTTCGATTAAAAAAACAAATCAGAAAGGGAAATTTTGTTAAAGCTTCTATTGGGTTAGCAGATGACTCCACTTATATAAATGATTCAATAGGCAACTCAATAGATACTTTAATTTCTATTGCAGAAGGTAAGCATTCCTTTTGTAAAGCAATTGCAAAAGCGAAAAAACCTTTTGTTATAGTTGGTTCAAGCATCGGAAAACGGTTGGACTTAGAACCGATTTCATTTTTAATAAAAAATCTATCAAAACACTGTAATATAGTAAAGGAAGATTGGTTTGGAATCAATTCTCTGCCTTTAAGTTCTAACTTTGTAGGCAAATCTTTTGTTGGGATTAGTCCAAAAAATAAGGTAGATTTAACAGATAAAAAATTTATCTATTGTGTTGGTTTAGACTTTAAAAGTGATGTTATTGCAAAGATTTCAAAAAACAAACCTTTTATTGTTGTACAAAGTCCTTATTTCGCAGATTGGTTTAAAGAAGCCAATTTGGTATTACCTACGACGGCCTTTACAGAAAAAGAAAGTATTTTCCTAAATTTAGAAAATCGTGTTCAAAAAACCACAGTAGTGTTAAATGGACCAAGTTTAGCTCGAAACGATGAAAAAATAATCAATACCCTATTCTTTAAATATTTAAGAAAAGTTTCAAATAAAGATTTTGAACTTAATGGATTGCCAATTGATAAAAATAAGGAATGTTTTTCAAAGAATATTTTTTTGAAAGAGAATAATGTTCTAAAGAAATATTTCAAGACTCCTTTAAAACCTATCTTATCAAATTTTTTTACTTCAAATATTATTACAAAAAATTCCATTACGATGGGTAAATGTTCTTCAACTTTTAAAAAGAATTATGTAAATTTTAAAAAGGATATTTAATTAAAAAATACCAAAAACAACTGTTGCATTTTAAACTATTTTAAGGAACTGAAACATTGTTCAAAATTTAAAATTAATTTTTTTTTATGTTACAATCAGCAAAATTAATCGGAGCTGGATTAGCTACAATTGGATTAGCAGGAGCTGGAGTAGGTATTGGTACTGTATTTGGTGCTTTAGTACTAGGTGTTTCAAGAAACCCTTCTCTAAAAGACGAATTACAACAATTAGCTATTTTAGGATTCGCTTTAACAGAAGCAATTGCTTTATTCGCTTTAATGATGGCTTTCCTTATTTTATTCGCTTTTTAAAAAGATTTAAAAATCAAAGCATAATATGGTGCTTAAAGAAGGTTCAATCCCTTCCTTGATTAAAGTTTAAATCAGAATGGTGGAATTGGTAGACACGCTAGGTTTAGGTTCTAGTTTTTAAAAAGTAAGGGTTCAAGTCCCTTTTCTGATACGATTTGAATACTTTATAAAACAAGGCGAAATAGTTCAGTGGTTAGAATGTTGGAATCATAATCCAAATGTCAGGGGTTCAAATCCCTTTTTCGCTAATCGAAAAGGTGACTGAGTGGCTTAAAGTATTGGTTTGCTAAATCAACGTATAAATTTATCTTATACCATGGGTTCGAATCCCATCCTTTTCTAAAAAATATAGTTTATTATATAATGCTTTTTATTACTTTTATTTACATTTTAAAGATTTTAATTATTGTTGTTCCTTTATTAATCTCCGTAGCATATTTTACTTTAGCGGAAAGAAAAATAATGGGATCAATTCAACGAAGACGAGGTCCTAATGTTGTAGGTTATTTAGGTTTATTACAACCCTTAGCAGACGGTCTTAAATTATTTGTTAAAGAGACGATTTTACCAACAGCAGCCAACACGGGAATTTTTCTTCTAGCACCATTATTAACGTTCATTTTAAGTTTAATGGGTTGGGCGGTAATTCCTTTTGGAGAAGGTTTGGTTTTATCTGATATCAATTTAGGTGTTTTATATTTATTTGCCGTTTCTTCGTTAAGTGTTTATGGTATTGTTTTGTCTGGTTGGTCTAGTAATTCAAAATATGCCTTTTTAGGTTCTCTACGATCTGCAGCACAAATGATTTCGTATGAAGTTTCGATTGGCTTTATTGTAGTAAGTGTTGTTTTATGCGCTGGTTCTTTTAATCTAACAGAAATAGTATTTGCACAACAAAAAATTTGGTATATTTTTCCTTTACTGCCTATGTTTTTATTATTTTTTGTTTCCGCACTTGCAGAAACAAATAGGCATCCTTTTGATTTACCTGAAGCTGAAGCAGAGCTTGTTTCGGGTTATAACGTAGAATATTCAGCAATGGGGTTTGCACTATTTTTTTTAGGTGAGTATGCAAATATGTTGTTAATGAGTTGTGTAACATCTATTCTTTTTTTAGGTGGTTGGTTACCTGTGTTTAACGTTTTTCCTTTAACTATAATTCCAGGTCCCTTTTGGTTAGGGGTTAAAATTTGTATTTTCGTAATTCTATTTTGTTGGATTAGGGCCGCATTACCAAGATATCGTTATGATCAACTTATGACTTTAGGCTGGAAAACGTTTTTACCAATTTCATTAAGCTGGGTAATTTTAACTTCTTCTGTCTTAATTTGTTTTAATTGGTTACCTTATTAAATATTTGAACCTAAAGAGATTAATTTTCATAAATAGTTGATACTTTTTCATGATTAAAAAAGACTATAAGTTAAAAATTTCTACTTCCAATGTGGCTAATTTTTCCATAATTAAAGATTTAATTGTCACCCTAAATAAAAAGGTTAAAGTAGTTATTTTGCCAAAAAAAATAAAAAGAATTGTCATATTAAAATCGCCTCATGTTAATAAAAAAGCAAAAGAGCATTTTCAGATTATAAAATATAGACGCTTGTATTACCTCAATTTTTCAAAATTTACGTTAAAAAGTTTTTTACTCAAAATCCCTAACGATGCTTATGTTTCAATAACGAAAAATTCATAAGTTAAAAATTGCTTCATGAATTAAAAATTTATATAGATATATAAATTTTAATATAAATATGATTATACCTACAAATTTTTACAAATAAATATATAAATACAATATGAGTACAAATGCATTAAAAAAAAATGATCAAAGACATCCATATCATTTAGTTGACCCAAGTCCATGGCCTTTTGTTGGTTCTATTGGTGGTTTAGGTTTAACCTTCGGGGGTGTAATGTTTATGCATAACTATTCAGGTGGATGGACTCTTTTTTGTCTAGGTTTTATAACTATTCTCTACACAATGTACGTTTGGTGGAGAGATATAATTCGCGAAGGTACGTTTGAGGGTCAACATACTTTAGCAGTTCAGCAAGGTCTTAGACAGGGTGTTCTACTGTTCATTATTTCGGAGATTATGTTTTTTTTCGCTTTTTTCTGGGCTTTTTTTGACGCAAGCATCAAACCTTCTGCAATGATTGGTGGAATTTGGCCTCCAGAGGGTTTAGAAACTTTAAGTCCGTGGGGAGTTCCTTTATTAAATACAATTCTTTTATTAACTTCTGGGGCTACTGTTACTTGGGCGCATCATGGAATTGTTGCGGCTGCTAAAAAAAGTTCACAAATAGGCCTTCTCCTTACGATTATTCTAGCAATTTTGTTTACAGGTTTTCAAGTGTTTGAATATATTAACGCACCGTTCGGTATTTCTGATGGCGTTTATGGGTCAACTTTTTTTATGGCAACAGGTTTTCATGGGTTTCATGTGTTTATTGGAACTTGCTTTTTAACAGTTTGTCTAATAAGATTGCTTTTTAACCATTTTACTTGTGAACATCATTTTGGATTTGAAGCAGCTGCATGGTATTGGCATTTTGTAGACGTTGTGTGGTTATTTTTATTCGTTACCATTTATTGGTGGGGCTCTTAAAGCGCGGGTAGAAACTACGTTATACCGAGTGCCTTAATAAGGGTTTGGACGAGGTTATCCATATGACTTAACGGCATTTTTTTCTGTTAATTACGACTCCAGCCGTGTACTACTTAAGATGATACCAATTCGTTGCTTTATTTCTAACAGCTACAGAAACGGCTTAGAAAGCCGATGCTTCTGTTTCAATAACGAAAAATTCATAAATTAAAAATTGCTTCGTGAATTTAAAATTTATATATATATAAATTTTAATATAAATATGATTATACCTACAAATTTTTACAAATAAATAAATGACAAATGATCTCTTTTGGGTTACTAATTAAATTGATTTGATTAATCGATATTGTAATACAATTAGATAGAATTTATGGGTAATTCCTTCTCCATCTAAGGCCACGTGTAATGATTCTTTTAGAAAGAACAGGGAAGTACTTCGAAAAAAAATAACTCAAAATATCTATTTGGGTATTTCTAATTAAATATTATAAAACAAGTTTATTGGTTCTGATTCCACGACTGGTTTACTTACTTCACGAATGAAAAAATATTTGCAAAAAAAATAGTATCAGAATAATATGTATGCCATACTAGAGTATTGATGTTAGTTCTAATTTAAAGAAAATTAAATATAAAAAAGGTGCACTTTCAATTTCGAGAGAGTTCTCAAAATGACTCCTCTTGTAGCGTTGTTTTTATTTGTCACTATTCATGTGTGGGGTTCTTAAATTTCAAAATTCAAAATTTTTAAAATGTTTTTTTTATTAAGTCCGTTAGAGCAATTCCAAATCCTCCCCATTATTTCATTAAATCTTAGTATTTTTGATTTTTCTATTACAAATGCTTCTATCATTTTAGGAATTGGTTTATCATCCTTTATTTTCGTATTATATTCTTTGTTATCAGAAAAAGGAAATTTTTATATTGCTCCAAACAGAATTCAATATCTTGTTGAAATTATTTACAACGTCGTTTATGGTTTATTAAATGATAATGTGGGTTCTGTTGGTAAAGCCTTTTTTCCTTATGTTTTTACTTTATTTACATTTATCCTAATTTCTAATATTATTGGATTAGTTCCATACAGTTTTACTGTAACTAGTCATTTAATTGTCACTTTTGCTTTGGCTTTAATGACTTTCATAGGAATTAATTTAATTTGTATTAGAGAACACGGGATTAATCTTTTATCTTTATTTTTACCACCAGGTTCATCTATGATTCTTGCATTGTTATTGGTTCCAATTGAATTAGTTTCTTATATCTTTAGACCAATTAGTCTATCTGTTCGACTTTTTGCGAATATGATGGCAGGTCATACTTTATTAAAAGTTATTGCAGGTTTCGCCTGGACAATGATGCTGGCTGGTGGTGGTTTGCTCGTTGCTCATACAATTCCATTAGCGATTTTAGTTGTGCTGATGTTATTAGAATTGGGAGTTGCGGCTATTCAAGCCTATGTTTTTACCATTTTAACATGTATCTATCTAAATGATGCTATTCATTTACATTAAAATACATCATTTTTAAGCATAATCGCGTTCGTTTCTCATGAAGGTTTGTAGTTCAATGGTAGAACATCTCGCTCATAACGGTAAAGTTGCAAGTTCGAATCTTGTCAAACCTATAATGTATTAGTTTTTAAATGCAGCCAAACATGAATTTGGTTTATACTTAATGAAGGAAGTAGGATTTGAACCTACGTAAGAATACTCTAACAGATTTACAGTCTGCCACTTTTAACCACTCAGTCATTCCTTCATTGTTTATTTTCTACGTCTTTTTTTTTGACGACATCCATTGTGTGCTAAAGATGTTTTGTCAATTAGCTTTATAATGTTTACTTTATTTTTTTTTAAACCTTTAAGAATAAACTTTCGTCCTTTTCCTAAACCTTTAAAACTTAATATGGTATGCGTTATTTGATTTTCAACAAGCTTTAATCCCATAAGTTCCGCAACTTTCTGGGCAGCGTAAGAACTCGCTCGCTTAGCACCTTTAAAGCCAGTTATTCCACTACTTAGTGTGATTTTTTTATTGTTTGCTAATGTTGCATGCATTATTGTATTGTTTGAACTGCAATTAACTACAATGTTTGCTAATACTTTCATCTTTAACTATTTCGTTTTGTTGTTTTTGCATTTGTATGTGTTCGTTGACCACGACGAGGAAGTTTGAATTTCATTCTGATTCCCTTATAGCTTTTAATACGTATTTGATTTTCTTTTGTTTGAGTTAATACTTGTTTTAAATCATCTCCAACCACAATGTTATTCTCAATATATATAAGTATTTTATTTTTTATTTCAAGTGTTAAAAATTTCATCTTTGTTTTTTTAGAGACCCCGAAATACGAACAAATTTTAGATGATTTCTTAGTACTAATTCCAAATATTTTACTTAAGCTAATATTCACATTTTTTTGATCTGGAATTTCAGTATTTAAAAAGTATATCATAATTTTAAAGCATTCTTAGCTCAGCTGGATAGAGCATCGGCCTTCTAAGCCGTTTGTCACAAGTTCAAATCTTGTAGAATGTATATTTAATACATTTATTTCTATTACAAATATAAAAAGGGGTTAATCCACTCATCTTTAGTAAACCTATGGCTTTTTTAATTTCAAAATTACCTGTAACACCTTCTCAACGTCACTTAATATTAGTAAAGAATAAGAAATTAGAAAAAAAGTTTCCTCTAAAAGATAAAACATGTTTTTTAAAAAATAAAGCAGGCCGAAATCACAAAGGTCGTATTACTGTTTTTACCAAAGGAGGTGGACATAAAAAAAAATATCGGACAATTTTTCATAAAGGTGCTGTAGTTCAAGGAATTGTTGAACATTTAGAATACGATCCTTATCGTTCTGCAAACATTGCAAGAGTTTTTTGTGAAACAAGTAACTCTCATAGTTACATATTATCACCAGAGGGTTTAGAAAGAGGTCATTTCATAAGATCACAAATTGGAAAAAGTGAGTTGACCCTCAAAATTGGAAATACTTTTTATTTAAAAGACTTACCACTAGGGTTTTTCGTATATAATATTACATTTCCTTCAAACAATGGTGGAGTAGCTCGTTCAGCAGGATGTAGCGCTCAAATAATATCTAAAGATACTAAATACTGTCGCCTACGTCTAAATTCCGGCGAACATCGCTTATTTTCCTTGACTACTAAAGCTACACTAGGAATTGTTTCTAATTCATCACATAAGCTTGTTATACTAGGCAAAGCTGGTAGGTCTCGTTGGCTTAACAAACGCCCTTCTGTAAGAGGAGTTGCTATGAACCCAATTGATCATCCACACGGAGGGGGTGAAGGTAAAAGTTCTGGCGGTCGTCCTTCAGTAACTCCTTGGGGTAAAGTAGCCAAAGGTCAACCAACAGCAAAGTTAAAATCACATAAATTAATAGTAAAAAAAAGATAATGTCAAAACGTTCTGTATGGAAAGGTCCATTTATCGAAAAGAAACTCTTTAATGATATTCGTTTTGCTAAGATAAAGAAAATAAAAACAAGCTCTAGAAATAGCGTTGTTTTGCCTTTTTTAATTGGTCGAACTGTTCAAGTTCATAATGGAAAGTTTTTTGTACCTGTAAATGTTACTGAAGCTATGATAGGTCATAAATTAGGAGAATTTACTTTAACTCGATTACGACATATTTATAAAAAGAAAAAAAAATAAGATGGGTCAAAAATCAAATCCAAATAGTTTTCAAAAAAATACACAAATAGTTTTTAAATATGGGGATAGTTCAAATATTTCTGAATATTCTACATTATTCAAGGAAAATTTTTCTATTTTAACTGCTCTAAAATTCTTTTTTGAAAAAAAACGTTGTTTGATAAAAAATTGTTTCGTTATAGTTAACAACGAAAAGTCATTTATGACAATCTTTGTTAGTTTTTTTGTTCTAAGACGCTCGTTAAGATCTAAACTGAATAATATAAAAAAAGAAAACGTAAAAAAAAAAAAGACAATAGTCCCATTTGCACAAAAATTTTTAAACGTTCTAAATAAGTTTGGATATCTTTGTTCTAAAAGATTAGTATTGCAAAATTTAAATAAAATTGCTTTGAAACAACAAAAAACTCGATTTTTTTCGAATCATAGCTTACTAAAAAAAAAGTTTGATTTATTCAAAAGAGAAATTTATTTTGATTCTGGGCTTATGTTAATTTGTTTATTAAAGAGTACTAGAAAAACGAGTTTTTTAATTTCGAAGTTTATTGCATTTTTTTTCAAAATGTTTCATCGGACTACTAAAATAAATAAATTTTTGTTTTTTCTTACAAAGTTTGTGGAAGCTCTAGGTAGCTTGAAATTTAACGATAATTGTGTAAAAGGAATCAAAATTCAAATAAAAGGACGCTTTAAAGGAGCTCCACGCTCTAAAATTCGTTTATTTTCCAAAGGTTCTATACCTTTACAAACAATTATAAGTAACATAGATTATTCTTTAGTTCACGTGCAAACAAGCTACGGGATTTTTAGTATAAAAGTTTGGATCTTTGAATAAAAATGTTATTACAACCAAAAAAAACTAAATTTAAAAAATTTAAAAAAAAGTATTTGTCGAAGAGTATTGAAACACGTTCCTATAAATTACAACGAGGCTCTGTTGGATTAAAAGCCTTAGGCTCGTTTCGAATAACAAGTCGCCAAATTGAAGCAATTCGTCAATGCATGAACCGTGACCTTGGTCGTCGTGGAAAAATTTGGATTAACATATTCCCTCATATTCCTGTTTCAGAAACACCAACAGAAAATCGTATGGGAAAAGGGAAAGGCTCTATTTCATATTGGTGCGCTCCAGTTAAAACAGGTTCTATCCTATTTGAAATTGACGGTGTTCCATTGCTTAAAGCTAGGCAAGCTTTGATGAAAGGCGGTAATAAATTATCAATAAAAACAAAAATTATTATAAGATAGTATGTTTTTAAATAAAAAAAAGTATATAAACAAAGAAAAAAAATCTATTTCATCATTTTTTAATATTCCGACTTTATACTCGGTATCCTACTTGCAAACATTTAACCCTGAAACTAGTTTAGATGAATTTAAGTTAGTATATAACAAACAATTTAAACAACATTTCCAACCTTCTTTTCGCTTTACGTCATCAGAAAGGATGAAAAATTTTTTTCTATTAAAGAAATTTGAAAAAAAAAATATTTATTTGAAAAACTTTAAAAGTCTACTTAGTCTTTCAAACAATTTGATTAAGACTCAAAAATTACATCGATTTTTTATTTTAAAACGTGTGAACGGTGGTTTTAAATCGAGTTCCTTAGGTTTTGTTACTTTCATGCCAAAAAGTTTGTACAAAATACAAAAATTTAATGTTAGGATGAAACGCTTTTCTAAATTAAAAAAAAAACATTTCTTGATTAAAATTAAGGTATTGCAACGAAAAAAAAGATTTGCGTTGAAAAATACGCTTAGAGTGAATTTAGTATCTTCACGTAAAACAAGGCTTTATTTTAAATTATAAAATTCTTGTGTTTTTTACTACAAAGAGTAATGGTAGATTTTCGTTACATAGAAATATTTAATCCGAATAATTTGTTCTAAAACAATTAGAATTTTGCCTTAGATTTATTCGAAAGTCTTTACTTTTGTTTATCAATGAACTTTTAAAATTTAAGAATCTTTAAATTTTTTATTTGATAATTTTAATTATATAGTATGAAATTATATCTTAAAAATTCTATTTTATATACATTTGTGTCTAGTGTATCTATTACACTCTCATCAAATTTTGTTTTTATGGATGCTGCAGAGCCATGGCAATATGGATTTCAATCTCCAGCAACACCTCTAATGGAAGGTATTATCAACTTTCACAATCACATCATGTTTTTTATGGTAGGGACGGGTGTTTTTGTAATGTGGTTATTAGGTAGATGTCTTGCACTTTACAGTAAAAGCACAAATAAATCAGAAATTGATAACTTTACTCATGCAACAACTGTTGAGATTGTTTGGACAATCGTTCCGGCGATTATTTTAATGATTATTGCGGTTCCTTCTTTTGCGTTATTGTACTCAATGGACGAAATGCTTGACCCAGCAGTTACCTTAAAAGTTGTTGGTCATCAATGGTATTGGAGTTATGAATATTCGGACTATAATCATTTAACTGAAGAGAATACAGGAATTAACTTTGATTCTTATATGGTTGCAGATGACGACTTAGATAAAGGGCATTTACGTTTGTTAGAAGTTGACAACAGAGTAGTTTTACCTATCGACACACACATTCGTGTTTTAATTACAGCAGCAGATGTACTCCACAGTTGGGCAATACCTTCTTTTGGTGTAAAAGTGGATGCTTGTCCTGGACGTTTAAACCAAACAACTCTCTTTATTAAAAAACCAGGTGTTTTTTATGGTCAGTGCAGTGAATTGTGCGGTACAAATCATGGTTTTATGCCAATTTGCGTAGTAGCTCTTGATTTAGAACAGTACACAACTTGGCTAGGATTAAAACTAGAAATTTAGTGAAAAACTACAAAATTTAATTTATTCGAAAGTATTTGTATGCAAATGTCTGGTTTTTGATATCTTTACTTTGTCCGAATTTACAATTGTCAATAGGATTCACATTTTCGATTATCATTTTTTTCAGTCTTAATGCGGATTATAATTAAACAATTTGATATATTATTTAAACCTAAATGCTGCTTGGAGTTGATTACAATTATTTGTTTAATCTCGTTGAAAAAATAAGCGTTATTGTGTACGCTTACTAAAATGAATTATCTTTTATGCCTTTGTGACCTTTTTTGCCTGCGAAAATAAAAAAGTCTATTTTTCAACACCAAAATCACCATATTTTGATTGAACCCTTAACTTTGGTTTACATTGAACATTAGGTAGTTAAAATTTTTACGAGCTTTGAGAAGACTTAATTATGTATTTGACAGACAAAAGCAAAGTAAAAAGTTGTACTAAAGCAGAGTTCATCGATCATTTTAGTACAACTTTTCTTTTTAAACAAAAAACAGTTGAGAATAATTGTCCGATAGTTCGATTACTAGAGTGTCTTCGAGGAGAAATTAACGCTAACTAAAAATCATCTTAGAAGAAGAAGATTTTTTTTAATTTGACTCGAACACCACAAATGAACGGAGGGGGTTTTTAAATATAAGCCAGGTTTATATTGCATAAACATAAATTCAAAACAAAATAACACGAGTAAATGATTTCATTTTATTTGGGATAAGAAATTTAAAAGATATACATTGCAAAATTCAATTGAAAAAAATTATGGGTATGAGAAGTTTAAAAAATAGGAATTGCACAATTAAAAATGTTAAAAAGAATGAGTTACGAAGTTAAAAATCGACAAACCAAAAATTACACGCAGGCAAATTGGCCTGTAAAATACGAAAACAATTTCCCAGCTAATTACCATGAGAACCCCCCTAAAAGTTTACGGGGGCGAATTATACTTTTCGGTATAAAATTTAGTAGAGATTGCCTAAAATCATTCCAACTGTGGCAGTTGGTTGATATTCTACCCCATGAGATTACTCTAGAAAACTTAAGAATCGTAGCCAAGGAGCGAAAAGTTTCACTGCGAAGCTTAAAATTAAAAAATGATATATATCAATGCTTAAGAGATGAGCTAAGTTTTAGAATCGGAGGAGACCTCCAGGACGTGAACGAAGAATTTAAAATTGCAGGAGTTACTCTGAAGCGAAATTACAAGCTTCGGTGGTGGCGTTCAAACCCTGTGCAAGCTTATATAAGTCAAAATAATAATAATGAGAATTATCGTTGGTCGTCAAAAGGTAAGCTATTAGTTAATAGGGAATTGATGAATTCTGCAAGAACTTATCTTAAAAACGTCAGATTACAAAAACTTCGAAAACTCAACGAAAAAGTAACAGTTTCTATAAAGGAATACGAAAGTCATCTTAACAACAAACAAAAACTGGACCCTTTTCTTAAGTCTCAATTAGAACCTATGATTGATCTGGAAAATTTACCATCAAAACTTGATTATTCACCAGCAAAAATCGAAAAATTCGAACACTGGCCAATAAACCCTCAAATCGAATCGATTTTTAAAAAAATTCTACCATCAAAAATCGAAAAATTCGAACACGAGCCAATTAAAAAAAAACCTCAAATTGAATCGATTTTTAAAAAAATTCCAAATAAAAAAAAATTAATGTCTGACGAAGAATTTTTCAACAGATTTCCAATAGTAAAAAAAGCCATAGAAGGTGAACAACAAGAGTTAAAACTCAAAAGCATAACGAAAGACAAAATTTCAAATAAAAAAAAAGTAATGTCGGACGAAGAACTTTTCAATAGATTTCCAATAATAAAAAAAGCTATAGAACGTGAACAACAAGAGTTAAAACTCAAAAGTTTAATGAAAGAAAAAAATCCAAATAAAAAAAAAGTGATGTCTGACGAAGAATTTCTCAATAGATTTCCAGTAGCAAGAAAAGCCATAGAACGTGAACAACAAGTGTTAAAATTAAGAAACTCAATGAAAAAAATCGTTGAAAAGACAGTTCACGACAGTTCTGTTAATCCAAAGTCGCCAAAAGAAAATTCAACGAGAAAAATCGTTGAAAAAACTGTTCACGACAGTTCTGTTAATCCAAAGCCGCCAGACGAGAATTCAACGAGAAAAATCGTTGAAAAACCAACGCATAGGACTCCTCTTCTTGTTAGTATGGACCCGATGTGCCCAAAAGAACGTGACAGGCGACTAAAAATCATCTTAGAAGAAGAAGATTTTTTTTAATTTGACTCGAACACCACAAATGAACGGAGGGGGTTTTTAAATATAAGCCAGGTTTATATTGCATAAACATAAATTCAAAACAAAATAACACGAGTAAATGATTTCATTTTATTTGGGATAAGAAATTTAAAAGATATACATTGCAAAATTCAATTGAAAAAAATTATGGGTATGAGAAGTTTAAAAAATAGGAATTGCACAATTAAAAATGTTAAAAAGAATGAGTTACGAAGTTAAAAATCGACAAACCAAAAATTACACGCAGGCAAATTGGCCTGTAAAATACGAAAACAATTTCCCAGCTAATTACCATGAGAACCCCCCTAAAAGTTTACGGGGGCGAATTATACTTTTCGGTATAAAATTTAGTAGAGATTGCCTAAAATCATTCCAACTGTGGCAGTTGGTTGATATTCTACCCCATGAGATTACTCTAGAAAACTTAAGAATCGTAGCCAAGGAGCGAAAAGTTTCACTGCGAAGCTTAAAATTAAAAAATGATATATATCAATGCTTAAGAGATGAGCTAAGTTTTAGAATCGGAGGAGACCTCCAGGACGTGAACGAAGAATTTAAAATTGCAAGAATTGTCCTAAATCGAAATTACAAATTCAGCTGGTACCGCTCAAAAACTGTGCAAGCGTACATAAAGCAAAATAATAGTAATAAAACCTATCGCTGGTCGTCAGAAAACAAACTATTAGTAAATGAGGTATTAATGAATTCTGCAAGAGCCTATATTAAAACGCGTTACGCAAGAACTTATCAAAAACTCCAAAAAAAAGGGTCCGTTTCCATAAAAGGAAAAAAAGAATATATTATTGATCATATTTCGAATACACTGATTAAGGCTACAGACGAAGAAATCGAGGCCACTCAACCGTTTTGTAAAATTTTAACTGATGATTATTTTTATAAGAAGAATCAGATACAAACCAGACCTCAGTGGAGAGTCAAAAAAGCTCCCTCTGATAAAAAAGGTAGATATCCCGTTGATATAGCGATATTTAAAAATGATAGAAAAGTTGAAGAAAACCTGTATATAATTGTAGAGTGCAAGAAAAAAGCAGAAAAAAGTGGAATTCAGCAATTGCAAAACTATTTAATGTTATCTCAAGCATCTTTCGGGGTTTTGTTTAATGGAAAGAGTGCTCCGATTTTTATTCAGAAAACAATCGAAGAGGATGGGGTTTACTTCCAAAAGATTCCTAATATTCCAAACGGTAAAGAGGTAAAAAAAAGAAATAACACGGAAGTTAAAAAAGAAAAATTATTAGAAGACTTAAAAAAGGAGGTTCAATATTTAAGAAACCAACAGGCTTTTGCTCCGCTTAAGGACGTAAGCGAAAATTTCAAAATGGCAAGACCCATCTTAAAACGAAATGACAGACTTCGTTGGTGGCATTCAAGAATTGTGCAAGCGTACATAAGTCAAAATAATAGTAATAAAATCTATTGCTGGTCGTCAAAAAACGAACTATTTGTTAATAGGGAATTGATGAATTCTGCAAGAACTTATATTAAAACGCGTTATGTCAGAGCGCATCAAAAACTCCACGAAAAAATATCCGTTTCCATAAAAAGATATGAGAGTTTCCTTAATAGAATAAAAACGATGAATCACTCTTCTTTTAGACCGCAATTGCAAATCATGCTTGATCAAATAGATGTGCTTTGCTTAAAGATTTCTGTTCTTATAAAAGAATATGAGAGTAATCTTAAGATAATAAAAATAATGGACCCTCTTCTTGAGTTTCAGTTACACAGGGATCTGGAAAATTTGACATCAAAACTTGAAAAAATCGAACACTGGCGAATAAAGCAATAATTTCAAATGAATTCGATTTTAAAAAAAGTTTCATTGTCGAAATAAAAAAGGAATAATGTCTGATGAAGAATTTTTCAATAGATTTCCAGTAGTAAAAAAAGCCATAGAACGTGAACAACAAGTGTTAAAATTAAGAAACTCAATGAAATTTATCGTTGAAACGACAGTTCTGTTAATCCAAAGCCGCCAAAAGAAAATTCAACGAGAAAAATCGTTGAAAAACCAATGCACAGAACTCCTCTTCTTGTTAGTATGGACCCAATGTGCTCAAAAGAACGTGACAGGCGACTAAAAATCATCTTAGAAGAAGATAATTTTTTTTAATTTGACTCAAACACTACAAGCGAACGCAGGAGGACTTTTAGTATAAAGCACACTTGTGTTTCAGTAACCCTATACAACAAACCCCCTTTCTTTATTATTACTAAAGAAATTTCTGTAATTGACAAAACAAACGCAAACCGTACGTAAAATACGGTGATTTAAAGAACTTGCTTCGACTTAATGCAAGCCAAAGTTAAGTTAGTTGTTAAAAAGTCTCTAGGATTTCATCAAAGGGCATAGGGCCACCCCCACTTGATATGGTGATTTTGGTGTTAAAAAGTGTCTAGAATTTTCTCAAACCATCTAATGTAAACCAAAGCCATAAGGCCACTTGACACGATGTCCACAAATTCATCAAACCGTCTAATGTAAACCAAAGTTAAGGGTTCACGTTACACCCTTTTT
>ENA-UOXV01002443-UOXV01002443.1-marine-metagenome-genome-assembly--contig:-NODE-2443-length-24314-cov-6.243992_pt1 | contig 24314 bp, 34 predicted proteins | sample MGYA00238165_ERZ766961 | MGnify/ENA primary metagenome ERZ766961 (study PRJEB28924, sample SAMN03173240) | marine metagenome | biome: Marine; feature: Water; material: Subsurface seawater | place: North...
GGCGTGTCCGATTAGTACGGGGCGAGGGGCGCGGCGTGTCCACCTAGTACGGGGGAGGGGGGGGGGCGGGCCCGACCCGGAGCGGCGCCCCCTCCGCCGCCCTGCGCCTTTTGGGCCCAGGCGACGCTCCTCTCGAGGCGCCGTCCTCGTCACTGCCCCCACGCTTCCGCCCCCCGCCCCCTGCAGTGATGCGTGCCACGCCACCGCCGCGCGCCCCGCACCGAGGCGGGCCCGGTAACCCGTCGCTGCGAGGAGCCGGCGCTGTCCAGGATCCACCAGAGCCGCCCTGCAGCCGCGGGGTGAGCGGCCACGGGCGACGCGCGCAATTGGGCACTCCCCTTCTCCGTGTGAGAAGGGTGCGGTGCGCGTCAGACGCACTGCCTGCGCAGAACGAACGGGCCGAAAACAAAACGAAACAAACAAGTTGAGCGGACCTGTTCTGCGGCAGGAGGGAGTAGGGGGCGTGCTGCAGCAGGAAGGGCGAGATCGTGTCGCGCCAGGCGTTTCTGCACCCGCTGGATGAAGTTCTTGGCCGACATGTCGGGGTTATCACCTGGCACGCGAAGGGTGCACCGGAAACGATTAGACAGTATGGCAGAGACAAGTGGGATGACAGGACTCGGTGATTTGAAGCCGTACTGTGGCGACAGTCCTCTGCTGGGCTGCATCAGGGGGTCACACACCGTCGACTGCACCATGGTATCGGGCCCGTATCATCTTTTCATGATCGCTTCCGCTGACGCCCGGGATAAGTCCGAGGTTGCGCAGCTCATGCGGCATTGGTTTCTCGTGCCTGCATGCATGGTCCTGCGTCAGTTTTGCGCCCGATCGGAACACTTGGCGCAGGGGATACCGAGCGATCGCTCGGGCACTTCAGGCAAACCAATAGTTCTGCGCAGCAAGATAGGATGCGTTGAGATTTCCTGAACTTGCACGCCGTACCAAGCTGGCACTCCCCGCGCAGCCAGAATGTACAAATCTGGCGAAGCCCAGCGCAAGATTCACACGCGGTCGGGCGTTGCGATGCGACAGCACCGTGCTCAAAGCAGCGTGCCCGGGTACACGGACCTTCGCCCTGTTCTGCTGATACTGCGTGTGCCACCGCGTATCCGCGTTCATCAGCTCATGCAGCAGCCTCCCCTGCGTCTCGGTGAGTTCCTGGCTAGCACCACCCGAACCTTTCCCAACCAGCACGCCACGGCCCCCTGCTACCGATTCCAACCCATTCACCTCTGTCGAAAGTGTGGCATGTGCCCCATCACAGCTTGAAGTACTCTCAGGATTCTCGCCTGCTCCCCCGTTCGCAGTTGTAGTCGAGGCAGCTCGCAGCATGGGCTGCTCAGAGCGTTGAATTCATAATTTACGTGCAAGGAAGTGGAAAAGGTGGGGCTGCGGGTGGCCACAAAGTTGGCACCTGCGTCAGAGTCCCGCTCCGACCCCTCACGTTCTCGCTTCGCCTCTGGCGCGTGCAGGGCGGGAGCGGCGAGGTGTTTGCCGGTGTAGTCTGGCGCAGGGGGCAGCATGTCCACTGCCCAGGCAGGAAGCAGCGCGCGCGAAGGGTCTTTGGACACCTGTCTCGCAAGTCGCGCTCAGAACCGCACAGCAGCTACTCGAACAGGCGGGGTGCAGGCGGCGGGCGGCGGGCGGCGGGCAGCACCAGAGCGTCTCGGACTGCGATCGGAAGTGCATACTGCATGTCGCGCAGACATCCTTGGCACGCGTTCTTGGCGGCCGCACACGGCTGACAGATGATGGTGCGCTTCCAGCGCACCTTGAGCCGAACGTCGATTGTCGACGGCCGCCAGTGGTATATCGTGTAGATCCCCGCACAGATTTTGCATGGAGTGCCCTGCAGGTGCCGCAGCATGCGTACCGTCTCGGGTGCCGGGCCAAGGCACGTCGCACACACATTTGGAGTGATGTCCTCCTCTCGTGGTACGCTCAGCTTTTCAATCAGCCGCTTGTCCTTCGCGAGGACCCACGCCTCTGCAATCTTCTCGTGAATCGGCGAGTTCAATCGGGTGCCCAGAGCCAGCTGCACGATCTCAGGCACTCGCTCAGGGAGCGGCGGCATCCCAACCTTCCCATACAGCTCAGCACGATCTATACTGTCGTGCCCGTGCCACGTCTGTGACTCGACGTCGAATGTGCGGTCGATCTCCGGCTCAACAAAGCGCGGAAGCTCATCCACATGCACCTGCCCTGGTGTGTTCCGGATCGCGTCGAGGCGGGCACCTGGCTTCGTGTACGCGTAGCCCCCGCCACGAAGCGAATCCAAGATTCCATGCGGTCGAGGGCTGGGACCGCAACTACACCCAGCCGCGCTGCTCAAGCAGTGCAGTCTCCCCCAACTCGCCGGGCTGACGGGGACAGAGAGTGCAAGCCACAGAGTATAGACGAGGACCAGAGATTTGCTGCGCACGCAGCACAGGCGGGAAGAGCGCGCCACCAGGGTCGACATTTACAACTAGACGCAGTGAGCCATGGGAGGTCCCATGGCTTGGTTGCGCCCGGGGCGATCGGCAGCGATTTCTTCTTCTACAACCGGGGTGACTCGTTGTTCGCGGCCATGGCTCCAATTCTCTCTTTTTAAGCGTTTGTTCGCCAGCGGCTTGTTCGCCGCGAACACCACTTGCCAAAATAGACGGCAAGTTTCCCGCGAACTGAGAATTGCCACAGCAGACTGCGAGTTCGCGATGCCGAAGCGGAGATTCGAGCAGTTTGATGAAAACCTGCAGCAAGCACTGCAGACGGTCGACCCTCCTGCCGAGATGTCCGCGCATGACGTCGAAAACGCGCGGCGCTTGGTGGTCGAGAACTGGAAGACCGCGATGAATTTCCTGAACAAGGAGGAGACTTTAGTGAAATTCGCAGCAGCGCTCCAAATATTCGTTACGAATGTCAATGCCAACTCTCTGCTTGAAGAGTGGAAGCCTATTGTCCATACTCTGGTCAATCAGCAGAATCGGGATCGCCTTGGCGAGAAGTACGTGAAGAGTGGCTGTGCAAGGGCTCTGCAAACCAAGCAAGGCAAACTTCGTCGTGATATCAAGGTCACGGGCGACGGAAAGTACCAATTGCTCCAGTGGGGCGGCAACGAGCACAACATCGCGTTCCGCGACTTCCTGAAGAAGATGCTTGACGAGGCCATGAAAATTATGAGCTATTTCGAGGAGTACAAAGCAGAATACGACGAGATCCATGGTTTGTCGAAGAAGGTCTTTATGGACACTGTCGCAACGCTTGTTAGAGAGACAAAGTGTTCGGAGAAGTCGGCCATCGGGCAGCTGCGTAACGCGGACCAGAAGCTCTACCGTTCCCTCACCCCGTGGGAGGGGGTCAAGAACCAGGCCCAGGTCATCGCCAAAGTACATGGCGGAGACCAAAACGACAAGTGCGTTGCCAAACCTAATCCGAAGACTATATCGTCGCAGGGAGGCCCTGATTTTTGCTTGGCCACTGACTGTCCTGAACGCAGCCTTGAATTCGGAACAGTGAGGCCCTTGCCCTGCAGGGAATTGATCAAGTATCTACAGAAGAGAATCGGCGACCACAGCACCCAATCGCACAAGATGCGCCTCGGAATTTTACGCCAGGACATGAACTACCTAGTAGCCAGTTACAAGGTGCCGGTTGCAAGGGCTGCGACGATTGTCGCGCAGCGTGAGAGTCGGGAGAGGCACCTTTGCACACGGGATCCCAGCGGTCACCCCGTCAGTGAGGACAGGCAGGCGCGGCTTTTCTACGACCGCGCTCACGACATCGCAATCAGCAAGCAGCTCAAGCCTACTAAGCCTAGCAAGAAGTATGGGGGCAACTGGAAGGCAAAAATCGTTGCTGGTCCAGCTTTGAGGAGGATCAAGGCTGCTGCTCCTGCGCATCCGCGCAGAAAATCTCTGCGCTCTGCCGGATCTGCTTAAGCGAAAATTGCGCTCACGGACCATACACCAGGACACCAGAAATTGCAATCTCGGTTCATCACAAAGATTGAATACAGAGTGCCCCCGCTTGTCCAGCGCGAGATGCTGCTTGCGTGCAGAATGCGCAAGGCTGGTTCCAACAGTACAAACCACACTCGCAAATCATCTCTTCAATCATCGATGGCAATGACGTCTGCGCTTGATCTCGCTCCATTTCCAAAACCAGCGTTGCCGAATGCGGTTGTAGCATTAGTGCGCATGTCCTCTGCGGCCTTTGGGTTGTTTTGCAACCTGGTTTCCCAATTTGAAGGAGTTCCAATCAACCCTGTGCCACCGCCGAGATATTCGGCCTTCTGGATGTCCCACATCATCGAAATCTGGAGCCAGATCGGGCCACGGAGTCAGATCCTTTGGCGCAGGAACGCTTGACACCTCCAAGCAAGCAGACAAAATGGGACGGTCAGGCGGCAACGAGGCGGCCATTGCACCTTTTCCGAGGAGCTCTTGCATACGCTGCTGTTACTCACGCGAACGAAGCCGAACCTGTCGGTGCCCGCGCCCGATTCAGTTTCCATCCCGGTTGCGATGCAACGAATTGCATCGGCGCGGGCTCGGACGGGGACAGCACTTTTGGAGACCCTCGGTGTCGAGCTGAGTGCGCAGATCATGAGAACAAATCGCACGGAAGTAGTGTATTTGATCCGAGAGCACCAGTGAGGACTTGCTCCCCTCGGCCAGCTTGGGGAAGTCGCACACCTGCAGGACCGAAGGCGGAAGCATGCTTTTCCCAGGTACAATGTTGCAGTTATTCCACGCTGCTGTGATGCATCCGACTGTAATTGGTTCTGGAGGTTGAGAAGTCGATCTTTCCGCCACAAACTCTGAAGCCTCTTGCCTCCTAGGTGCTTCGTGAGGGCCGCTAGCTGCCCAGGAGGCGCTCGTGATCGAGTGGCCCTTCTGTCCAGCAGGCCGTCGTTCCGTAGTTTCAGGTGTCTCCGCTGATGACTTCAGTCTTTTTCTAGCACGATGTTGATCGACGAAGTCGTCATCATCGGAATCTGCCGCCATGCTCTCCTGCGATTCGCTCGACAGTAGCGGGTCACGCTGCACTCCATTCTGCGGAGTTTTTAGCGACCCAGGCTTACCATGCATCTCATCGACCCCCTGGTCAGAGTGCTGTGCAAAGAAGCGACTTTGTACGGGACCCTGCTCGTTTTGAGGGACTGCTTCTTCATCCGGCGAGTCTTCATCGTCGTAATTTGTGAGGTCCTGCTTCGGGCCCATCGAATCAGACTTTCACCCTCAAATACCCTCGATTAATTGCTTTCGTACACGAATGCTTGGCTGTTTTGCTCACCTGATCTAATCCGTTTTCTTTGACGTACTGCGAGATCCGATCCACAAATTGCTTCCCGAAGTTCTTCAACCGGATAGCGTGCCTGGACCCGCAGCGCCTGATAAGTGCCTTGACGGTCCTTGGACGCGTCAATGAGATTTTCTTGATCTCGTCCTTCGTCAGGATCTGGTCCAATCGCGTCGGAGCTGGCGGTCCTCCATTCCGCTGCACCTCGTCTGCACGACGCTTGATTTCTCCTCGAAGGACAAGCAAAATATTCTCAAGGTCCTTTGCGTGCTCGTCGACACAAAGCACCTCACTTTCGCTCCGCTTGGCTGCTCGCAAGGAAACTGAACTTATTACACTGATGTAAGCGAGGCCTGCAACGCCCGACTCCCACTTCCTGTTTCCAGTCCCTTTCCGAACGGAACCATGCAAAATCAAGCATTCCTTCTATCTTGCTTTCAAATAAAGGCGGTGTGCAATTGACCTTTCTTGTTTTCCGGCGCTGCTGCCGATGGCTCATTCTCGTCGTCAGAGACAAAATTGTGGCCCGACTCAAGAATCTCGAGCGAGCCCCGAGAATCTCTATGATCGCTAGCGCCTACTTTGCTTTTCTTCCCCTTGGCCATGGTAGATTTCTTGGGTTCAAGCGTCATTTCCACCTGAACCCACCAGGAACAAATCTCAAAAACTCAAACACCAGCTTACCAGCCGGGACGAGTATGGGAACACTGGTTAAAACTTGTGAGATCAGAATGCAAATGAACCTTCAAGCGGCCAGCAAAGAGCTTGTCAGCTTCACTTCCAAGGTGTATAAGTGAAGTGGTCCCGCCGAAAGTATCATTCTTGAAGATTCTCTCTTTGAGGACATCATCTTTGACCTGGCCACGAAACGATCACGCAACATATCTCAAAGTCGTGTGAACATTTCAACATGCCACGGATCTAAGTGCCTGATTCACAACAGATGGGCATCAAGTACCAGCTGCCTGTACAGTCTTTCTGTATCCGATGTTATGAAATCTTTTCCCTTTCCAAATCCATCCAAGGCTTGGTACGGTGCACAGGCCTGCCATATGAATCGCTCTAAGTCAGCGTATTCGAGAGCACAGAGAACTGTCTGAATGATCGTTCTACCAAATGTTTGAGGGCGAGTATCGAAATCACCTTCTCCATTGACCCCCTGAAGATCTTGGTTAGCGTTGTGAGTGGCTTATTATCGTCTCCGAACTCTGCAACAATTGAGGCAAACGCACTCGCGTATCCTGTGACGTCCGTCTTCACTCCCTTCCCCGTTCGCCCTGCCTTGCAATTGTCGCATGTACCGCCGCATTTCTCCGCGTCGAAGTTCTCGCCGAAGTATCTGAGCTGCAGCCTACGGCGGCACTCATATTGTTCGTCGCAGTAGCTCACCATCGAGTTTAGGTTTTCGCGGTTGCGGTTGAGTGCATGCAGCGCCTCCTTCGCCTTCAAGGAATTTGTGCCATGATCCGCGACCTGAACCACGTGCAGCCGGTCAGCGCCATAAAACAAGCACGGCGCTGCAAAAAGATGCTGAACTGTCTGGTGACAGCACCCAATCGCACCTTTTTTTCGTAGTCGTTCACCGCCATGCTTTCATGTGTGACCTGGCAGATTCATTTTGCTCGCTTAATTGTCACGGAAGATTAGTTTGCACAGCAGCAGGAATGGTTGAAATATGCACACCCAAGCGGACAAGGGCAGGGCATCTCAACCTTGTCAGCGTACGTGTAGTACAGAATGCATGTTGCCGGCTGCCCGTCTCGTCCCGCACGCCCCGACTCCTGATAGTAACCCTCCATGGACTTGGGCATGCTCTCGTGGATGACATACCGCACATCCGGTTTGTTGATCCCCATTCCGAACCTGTGCCGGCACACCTCACTTGAGGCCTGGCACTGCGCCAGATTTGGAGGGACGTTTGGACTCACGCAATAGTTGCGCACACGACGTCTATCCGATCATCGCTCCAGCCCTGCTGATTCCTGCGCCTTACCCCCTCTTCTAGCCCTGTTTGTGGAGCTCAATCAGTCCTCGACGATTTCAATGCTGGCACATGGCGCGATTTCGGTATCACACTAGCAAGCTAAAGCTTGCCTGCGTGGTACGGTGCGGCATTGATGTGTGCATCACGCAGCTTCTCTGCAAGGTCTTCACACCGATGCTTCGACAGACAGTACACGATTCCGGTCTGGCCCATCCGCTGCTTGATGAACGCGATAATGTTTTCAGTGGACTTCTTCTTTTCCTTCTTACGGACCTCGTACTCAAGATTGGCGCGATTGAAGCTTTGAATAAACATGTGACTTTTGGAGATCTGGAGAATGTTTCTGATGTCGGCGCGGACAAGCGGTTTTGCCGTCGCAGTCAGCGCCATGATTGGCACGTTCTTGAAAAGAGTCTTGATGTTGCTCAGCTTCTTGTAATCTGGTCGGAAATCATGCCCCCACTCGCTGACGCAGTGCGCCTCATCGATGACGATGCGCTGAAGCCTCCCATTACGATTGCACTGCTCCATCACATTGCGCATCTGCTGACTCATCGAAAACTTTTCTGGTGTGATGTACACCAGCCGCAAGCTTGAGTCCTCATCTCCTCTCATCTGCCGAAAAATCTGAGGAACACGCCCGTCACTTTATCGCTTGAAGCCATGAAAAGAGTGTCAAATAGCTTTGTCTCTGTGAGAAAGAGAATAAATGGGTTTCGAACCTGTGAAACTTCTTGAGGAGGTGTGCTTCCATTGATGCACCTAGAGTCTACCTTGCACAATGTAAGATTGTACACTTGATCCTGCATCAAAGAAACAAGGGGGGAGATGACGACGGTGATCGACGGTTTCCCCATGATTGCAGGTAGCTGATAGCAAAGCGATTTTCCTCCACCCGTTGGCATGAGTACAAATACGTCATTCCCTGAGAGTGCAGCGACGATGATCTCTTTCTGGTGCAGGCGGAAGCCTCTGTTCCCGAAAACTGCCCTGTTCAGCGTGCTCAGCTCCTTATTCCACTGGCTGTCCTGAAAGAGGTGTGTTTGATTGAGGAATGAGCGATCTTCCTCCATGACGTACTCCGCCCTGCACCACCGCGGCGAAAAAGAACGGTAAGTGGACATGAAAACAAGCAAAGCTAGGACGAGGTGCGTGAGAGACTTACTTTCCGGCGTCGAGCGCCTCAAGTGGCGCCACAGCACCACTGTTGTACCCACCACCGTCACCAGAATATCCCCCCGCACCAACACCGTACCCGAACCCATTCTCCTGCTGAAAGTGTGCCCCGTAGCCTGCTTCGGTCCTTGAAGCGTCATACGTGTTCGTTGCCCCATATTCACCGCCGTAATCACCAGCTCTTGAGCTGTCATGTCCTCCGTATGCTGTGCTGCCACCATAACCACTACTGCTGCCCACAAATTGAGCATGACTCCGGTTCTGATCCAAGGACCCGGCGGTCCAGTCTCTTCCATTGCTCTGCTCACCGTACCCACCAGACAAGTGACGAGATGCTGTTCTCACGTCGTGCACACCGTCTCGATCACCTCCCAACTCGTGCCTATCACGCCCGACTCCCGTCCAAGATCCATGCTCTCTGCGATCCGCACTGACATGGGAAGGCATCCACTGCTGGCCGTCCCTCTGTTCACCACGCACGGAGGAACCTGCGGTCGCCATCGGCTGGGCGAAGCCCTCGAGGTCTTCAGGATCACCTCCCGCTTCAAGTAGCGCGATCTGGCGAGCAAGTACTTCCTGCTGCCTGCTCATGCATACACAGTGACGTAAGCAACGTGCAGGTGCCAGCGCCGCCTCGCGGGAGCGGGACATGCCGTTTGATGCTTTCGATCATGATGCGCTTCTTCTCCTCTTGGGAAATATGCCCCCCTCCGGAAGCGGCGCCAGCCGAAGTAGATCTTTGAGCAGGGTGATGCCCATCCGAAAGTGTTTGCACACGACTCTGGTAAATCTCAGAAGAAGCAACGCGGGCACTCGGATCGCTCTCTCCGACACGCTGCCTCGCGTCTTGCGCATGCGGCATCAACCCACCGGTGGCGAATTGATTTTTCGCACCGCTCCCGTTGCTCCCACCCAAGTGCTGATTGACGATACCGTCCAGGTCGACAGCTGCAAAGAGGTCGTCATCGTCATCTGCAAGGAACGACGAATCGCCGCCTCCCCCGCCGCCGCTGCCACTCGCAAACACTTGTCGTTCGGCACCGCCGCCGCCGCGCCCGGATGCTTCCCTATTATCGGGGGTATGCCACTGATTTTGGGGTTGGATGGGATTATCGCTGTCGACTTTCCGATGAGAAGTCCCAGATTGCTGCCACTTATCGCCATCCCCCGCGCGGATGCCCATCCCAGCGGAGACGCCAGATGCGTTTGTGGGCTGAGAAAATGTTGGCCGATCACTCGGGATGGGGGGCTTCGGACGACGTGGTCTAGGACCAGGTTTGAACGAAAGAAGCGCGTTAAGGTCCTGCCAAATCGACGCGGGCGCAATCAGCGCTGCTCATGGGCAGGGGAGCTGCTACTAAAAGCCTCGAACGAGGATCAAGTTGAGGGAGTGAGTGGCTAGGGTGCGCAAAAGCGTACATCGTCCTTCTTGAGAAATGCGCGATAATCTCCCTGAATTCCATCCTTGGCCAGTTTGAGCGTATGCTGCTCCAACGCCGCAACCCCTTCCTTCGGAGAGGCTCCGCTGCCTCCGGTTCTGCACAATCGTATGGAACGGTTATGCCCAGCATGATCAGACCTGAAGAACCCAATGTCAGATTATTCAGGAGCGAGGGATAGCTGCTTCATGACCTGGGCTGGGAAGAGCTCGGGGCGAAGGAGTCGAAGCGGCCTGCGACGGTGAGCTTCCGAAGCTGCTCCTCGAGGTTCTTCTTCACCGGCAACGCCACCATCCCGCACCCAGCCCAGCCCGCGCAAGCGCTCGGTAAAATGCAATGTTATCGAGTGCAGATGTCTGCTTGCCACTCCAACTTCGGGGGGGGAGACAGAAGCCCGTTGCCCCCCGCTCCCCGCGAGCGCCGGTGGCGCGAACGCGGGAAGTTTTGTGAGGTCGTGTCCTGTAGATTCCAAAAAAACCGATCAAATAGAGGACTGGTCGAAGTTGTCGTGCGCTTGTTTGAAGTCGACTTCACCGCGTCCACCAGATTGCCGCCAGCGTCGTCAGTCGGTGCAGGGCATCTGTTGGTCGAGGTTTCAGACTCGAACCAGTGCCAGGTGTGCCTTGACGCGGCGCCGCGGTTGCATGAGCCTCAGCTGCGAGACAGCTGCGCTTCCACTGACTGCGCCGGCCTCAAGTTTTGGCGCTGCCGTGCCGTCACGCGGCGCTCTGCAGATCCTGTTTCAGCCTCATCATGCAGCGCGACCAATATCTCCCGGACTACGCGCCTAAAAGGATGTTGTGCCAACGCACGCCTGTAAAGCACTGAGAGGGCGTGTTGTGTGTGAGCAGCCTCTGCATCTGTTGCGTGCCGCTTTTGAGTACCCGAGATGCACATTTTGCCTGCTTCACAGGGTGTTCACGCTGATCGCAGGACTCTGCCAGACGGCGGTAGACAGGGCTTGCTGTGCGACTCCGCTGACCGATTTCGCACTCATTCTCATTCTGTTTCAAGCGTTGCTGGAATGTGGGAGTTCCGCATGGAGGCCTAGCCGGCGCAGCAGTTGGCGGCTCAGCCTTCAAACGCACGATGTAATTTAATCGGTATCATTTCATAGACGATACACTCACAAACATGTGCCATGCGAATCGCTGCCGTCAGCGGTTTGCGTAGCGGGTTCCAGCCGCCGCACGAAACTTATTCGGTTGGGATAGGGTGCGGCGAGCACGGCTCTGAGCATGTGCAGTACCTCCCGTGCTGCCAGCAGCCTGCAGCACCGGGAATCAGCTACAGTGACTCAAAACGCCAGGAAACGGACATGAAACTGGCACACCTGGGCTCCAGCGTGCGAAGGATTCGCCGGATCTGCCGCAAAGAAGATACGAGGGCAGATGCAACGAGCCATCGTTTTCACCGCCTGCGCTCAGGACACGTACAGTCAAGCGCTACTGCCCCACTCGGCAACTAGCCCAGTCGCGTGGTCAACTAGCCCAGTGTCTCACCGGTCAATCACGCGACTGGGCTACACGAGTTGACTCGCGCGGTTCAGTCCAGAAGCGTGCACGCTGCTTGGGAGGGTCGTGGGCCGGGCTGCACCTCTCGCAGAAGGCTGTCGGAGTCGACCCGTGCGAGAGCCGACACGAGCCGCGGACGCACCTGTTCTCCGGACGCGTCTCAGCGCCTCGCGTGCTGGGATAGTGCGCCGGACACGCGTCCAAAGCGCATCCGTCGGCTGGGGGAGGCGGGGCAGAGGTGCGCATAGGGCGCAAGTCGCACCTCTTCGGCGTAGCCCTGACACCAGATGCTCTCGTGAATCTCCGCCTCGAGCTCCGAAATGCGGGCGCGCAGCTGCAGGAACGGGCTTTCCGCCACGTCGCGCGCCCACGCCTCTTGCGCCTTTGCGTTGAACGTCTTTTTGAATGCGCAGCTCGGCAGCGCGGACACCAGCGCGAGGCCTGCAGCGGCAGCTGATGTGAGAAGTGTAGGGGGCGGCGGAATCGCCGGGCCCTCGTCATCCTCGTCCTCCTCCTCGTCCTCCTCATCGTCGTCTCCCGGCTCTCCTGCCTCTATCCGAGCAAGCTCCGCGAGCTCGCGAGCCACCACCGCAGACCTCTCAAGAAAGTAGACGGTCCCCAGCTCCTTCGTCCGCCACTCCTGCTCCCCGTCACGGCCCCGGCCATACACGTCCTTCCTCCGCCGGACCTCGCCCCGCTCGGCCTCACTGCGCCTCAGGCGGTCGGGGTGCTTCTCGCCAACGCGCTGCCGCTCGCGCGAAAAGCCTCCGCCCAACGGCCCGTCGCGCTCGCGCCTGCACAGCACGGGACCGTGGGCGCTCGCACAACGGCGGGCGATGGAACAGGTTTGGGGCGGGCGCGTGCCTGTCCCGCTTCCGAGTCGCGCGCTGCCTGTCATCTCGCCCCTCTCGCTCAGCCTTCCCTTCCTTACCACTGAACCTCACACGCTTGCGCTCGCCCCCAGCCTCGCCGCCTGCTGCACCGCCCGACGCGAACCGCTTCCCCGCAGAGGCCTTCTCGGGGGGGCGGAGGATGTCCCTGAGCCCCGGGGGCCAACGCCCGCCCCTTCCGACGGCAGAGGACGAGTAGGTGAGCTCCTTGCCGGCCGTAAGGCAGTTGCCGCGCGCCGGCGCCGTGCGCATCCGGCGCACGTCGTCCAGCGTGAGAGGCACCTGTGTGCGCGTGAGGTTGCAGCGCGGCTCCACCGCGCCGAGGACAACAGAGCGCAGGACCTCGCCGCCGGCGGTGTCCCGGACGCGGTCGGTGCTCCACAGAGCCGCGTCTGCGCCCGCCGCGCGCGGGTCGAAGCGACTGTGCGGTTGAGAGCTGAAAACCCCGCCAGCGCCTTGGAACATTGTCGGATCAATCGACAATAGCATCTCTGCTTTGGTTGGCCCCTCTCCGAGACCGCTCAGGACGGTCCTTGGAGTTGCAAGTCGTCGTGGTTTTGATGCAGCGGCTTCTGAGGTAGCCTCTGTCTTCGCTGGAGTCGTATGCGCTCCAAGTGCGGGAGGCGAAAGAACAGGATTGGAGCTTGGACAGAGGGTCGGCGTCGGTGCAGCTTTGTCCTTCTGCTCTGGGGCCAACGAGAGTGTCTCGGGTCCTTCCCACTCTTTTAGCGCAAATCGTGAGCCTCCTGTCGAATTCAAAACTCAGCCGAGGTGGGTGGGAATGCAAAACATTAACGCCGCGTCAAACAATCGCGTGCTCGGCAGAGCATCAAATCAACAGCCTCTCAGGGCCGGCAGACAAGCAACCGCCAAGCACGTTCCCGCGCTTCTGCGCAGGGCACAGCGAGGGAAGGCCGCACCGAGATTGACAAGGGACCGGCAGCGCCCGTCCCGAATCACCTTGTTCAGGAACGCTTTCATCGAGTCGCCGGCGGTGCCCATCCCTGAGAATGTGATGCTGCCCTCGGCAAGAGCCTGCTCTGCGAGCGCATGAGGATTCATCGGCACCCCTGAGCGGCGCAGGATGTCCGTTACGGCGGTCAGCCGTGCCGATGTAGGATTTTCGTGGTGCTGCTGCTTAGAGCACGGCGAGCCAAGCACGGAAGGCGCGCTCTTTCCGGAAGCAAACCCGCCCCCCCCGTGGTAGGAACTGTCCATTGCAACATCATGCGGTGCGGGTACGTGTATGGTGACTGAGCCCGGGTGCACGCAAAAAACATGCTCTGGGCGAAGCCACTCGAGACAGCCGTACACCTGCGGGGGCGCAGCGCTCAGCACTCGGAGAGAAACGTAGAGGGCTGAAGCAGGTGACAGAGTCGAAGTGGCACCGGGACCGCACCTCCTGCCCACCATGCACGTACTGCACAAGGTACTCAAGATCCCAGTGCGGAGACCCCTCCCCGATCAGCCCAGACTCCCGACCGTCTTCCCCGCCCCCAACAGACCCATCCACGGCCTCCCACGTCGGTGGGGGCGGGAGCGCCAGCGCCGTCCACGCTCTGAGGCGCGACTTTGCCGTGAGGCCCGGATACTCCTCACGGTTCTCGCGCACCTGCGGGAGGAGACGAGGCGCAGCTCAGCGGCACGTTCACAAGGACAAATTCAATTGACCGGCGCCTCGCCCGCCAGGCACGGGCTCGCCACGAGGCCTGGCTTGTCTAATTGCAAACCACAATTTGTGGGGTGCGGCGGCGACTTCGGCCATCGGACACCGCAGGACATGGGGGGTCGCGGTTTCGCACGCCGGGGCAACGCACCAACGCGTGCTCGCACAGCCCAAGGCGCCGCGCCGCGCGTTCTGGGGTCTCGTTATCCTGCGTCTCGAGCACGCGCGTCGCCGGATACGCGCGCGCAGGGTAGTTGGCGCGCGCGCGCGGGTGCACGCGCGCAATGTCGACAATCAGCGCGTCCTTGAAGATCCGCGACCGCGCCTCGTGGCGGACCGCGAGCACCAAGTCCCCGACCTTGGGCCGCCCGGTGGGCGCCCACCCGAAGGGCGTCGATTGGCGGCGCACGTGTTTCGGCCGCACGAGCGCCTCCCCCGCCTCGGGGAAGTCCCGCGACACCACGCGCAGCTTGCCGCGCGCCCTGGCGTCGTTGGAGTCAAGGCGCAGACGGCACGGAGGGGGACACGATCTCCTCCACACGTGGGCGCGGGAGACACGGGCGGGCGTTTGCCTGCGCTCGAGGCCCACCACTTGCACGTCGTGCCAGGCGTTTCCGACGAGGGCCTCCAAACGCACGGCCTCGGAGACCCGAACGCCAGCCCACGGCCCAGGTGCCTCCCTCGCCGTGGCACGATCGGGCGTGGTCAGCGACAACAGATTATCCTCTTGCACCTGCGACGCAGGGGCTGCTGTCTTCGGCGACCCACCGGATTCGCCCGGGGGCTGCAGCCCCGCACCCGCAGGCGGCTCTGGACCAGCACCCCACACAGTCGACCCCTCATCCTCTCGCGTAGGCGTGCCAACCGTCTGTTGCACACCCCCCGCCTTTCTTGCAGGGCACTGAGACACAGGTTCTGCCCCCCCAGCTGCCTTGGCAGCCTGCATGGCCCGCATCGCAGCCGCAGCAAATGCATCGTCGTTGAGGCACTGAGCGATTTCGGCGGTTGGGTAGTACGAAGAGCGCACCATCGCACGGTCCCATGCCTCTGCAGCCTCAGTGACCTGTGGCGCGAGATCAAGGTGAACGAGAGCCATGGTTCAAAACTTCACACAATCACATCCATGCATGGAACGCTCTACCAAAATGTATGCGAGGACACCACATGGCGGCGGGGGCAGAGCACCGTCTCGAATCCCCCCGCGGCAGGGGAGCGCTCCCCGACTGTCCGGAACTGCCCCTTGATCCACATTGCCGCCTGATACCGCGTGGGGGCATCTCCACCCGTGCCCGGGCGTCGAAACACCCCGCGGGCTCCGATCGTACGCCAGCACGCTGGCGCAGGGGCGCTCCGGAACATGGGGGTCGCGGGCGCGTCGCCGGACTCCGCTTCAGGGGCATCGTGTGCCCCCCGCGCCGTCATCTCCCCGCCCCCCCGTGAAGATGCCACACTGTCGTCGGCCTCGCTCCCTGCGGGACTAGCATGTCATTGCCCCTGCCGCGCGTGCGTGCGCGCCTGGAAGGGGACGGGGCGCGCCACCGCGGGGCGAGAAGTCACCAGGGGTTTCCTCGCGGGTGAGCCGTTCTTCCCACGGCGTCGAGTTGAAGGCGTCTGCCGGTGCACGTCTGCGTGCGGTTGGCGCGCTGTCGCCCTCCTGCACACACACTCGCGCGTCGGTCCAAAGCCTGGAGAAGCGGGAAATGAGTTGGCGGGGCTGACCACGTCATCGTCTGCATTCGCGTCATGCTCACTAAACCCGCCGCCGTCTTCTCTTCCGTCCCTTGCCTCTTCCTCACTTGCATCTTCGGACGACGAATCCGCAAGACTGCGGATGGGGCAGCGTAGGGGAATCGCGCGTGTTTTCAGCTGGCTGAAATCAAGAGAGACAAACGCAAGCTTACACATGCCGAAAAGCATTTGAACCTAGCGCAATCAGTGTATGGGATTGCAACGCTTGGTAACACGGGGAGGTCTCAGCCCCGACCTGATCCCCTTCCCAATCCCAGCTTTCGTGCTAAAGATAGCGTCCGGGCGCAGCAGGTCCTGTTTCCGTTCGTGACTCGGACCCGTCGCCCCTCGAAAGCTCTCTTTTTGATCATGAGGTCGACCTGGGGCCAACTGAAGACGTCGCTTCGAAAGCGGAATGTCCTCGTCGCTGCTTTCATGTCCATGATCGTGCCGACCCAGGCTTTTAGCCGCTCCATTGCCAGCGGACCCCAGAGTGGCGCCGGACGCAGCGACCGCAGCCCCATTCGAATTTGGGGATCGTAGCACAGCAGTCTCTCCCGTTTTGAGGGCGTGGCCATCCCCCAGAACAGCCACAGGGGCGCTCTCACCCATCCCAGGGAGGCCGCGCTGAGATGGGTTGAGAGAGGGGAGGGAGGATGGGCAGCAACCAAACAACGCAGGTGAAAGTTGACATCCTCAATCAAAGTCGATCTGCGGGATTTCATCTCTCTTCGGCGGGCGCAACGGTGCTGCAGCGCGCCGCAGCAACGGACGCACCTTTGATTGTCATCTTCTCTACGGCCGTCTGGTCCTAAGGCATTGTCTGGCGGTAGTGGCAGGTGACGCTGAGTCCCGCTATTCTCAGGAATCACCAAAATGCGGTACGATCGGTGCGATTGAGCCGACGAACGTGGCAAGCGACGGACGCTGGCGAACTGAAATCACCATGAACAGACTATGGAAAACTACAGGCGCGATCAATTATGAGCTTCTGCCGCGCCACACAGACATGCGCGAGCACGAAAGGCGCATACTGGCACGCAGGAGCAAATGCTCAGCTTCAGCTGAGCGGGCCTGCCCCCGAATTTGCGGCGGCGGCTGGCTTGAGCACGGCGAGCGCAGGCAAGGCGCTCATCACCCTGTGTTGATAACATATCGCTCTGCGAGCATCTCACCTTTTGGACGCAGAGGAAGCTCGCACATGGCTGCCGGCTGTGTGTGCTTACCGCGCGTTCCGGGGCAGTTGCGGCGGGCGGGGCGAGGCGGTCAACCTCTTCTGGGCAGAAAAGCTCTCCATCCTCATCGATCAGGTCAGAACCTCTGCTCACTGCATGTCCGCCTCACTCTGAGCGCGCTCGCCATCGCGTTGTGCCGCATTAGTCGGCCCGGAGCCCTGACGCCACGTTTCGCGTCTTCAGTTGCAGCTGTTCGGCGTATTGTGGGTTGCTGGCTGCCCTGCCGCAGACAGACGCTTCCCACAGGGCTGGTGCGTGGGCGCTGGCAAAGTCGTGCTGGTCAACGCCGACCTCTCGGCTATCTCCGCCTACGCGCTCAAGGCGCGACCCCCCCACCCCCGCGCAAACTCGGCCTGTTTGGCCGTGGAAATGTGGCATTTCCACGGCCAATCAGTGGGGCACGACGGATAGCGGAAGATAGCGGAGGAGTCCTCACAGACTGCTCGCGCGCTGAACGACGCACGGCAGGCGCTCAACGGGACCACTCCGACGACCGGTGCGGAGGACGGCGCTGCGGGCGCGTGGCGGGGCGCGTGGAAGTGGACCGTCATCTGCGCGCCAGGCGTGGCTGTCGCGGCCCTTGCACTGTACTTCGCCGGCGCGCAGCAGCGCCTCAAGTACGCGCTTGGCCTGCGCGCGCGCTTCGTTCCGCTCGTGGAGCGTGCTCTGCTATGCGCGCTCTACCTCGCATACCTCCCCTGGTGCCTCTCCGTCTCGCGGCACCTGCTGTGTGTCGAGATGCACGTCACCGCTGCGTGGCAGCGGCGCTGGACGTGCGCATCACTCGATGCGGCGCAGGGGCTCTGCGCAGCCAAGCAGAGGTGCGGCATGCAGGGCGGGGGTGGCCCGGACGCTGCAACAGGAGGAGTTTGGGGGGTGCTCGCCTGGACGTGCGCGGCGCTTTTCGCTGCAGGCCTCCCTGCGCTGTTCTCGGCCCTCGTGCGGCGCGGCACGCCCTTCGCAGGGCGCCGGCGACACGAACAGTGGCTACAGTCCATTGAAGCCGAGTACATGCTTCACCTCTCGTCCTTGTGGTCCCACCAACACTACGCGCTGATCGCGTCCTTTCGCCGCCCCTGGGCGCACTACTACACTGCTAGCCTCGTACTCAAAGCCGGCCTTGCTGCAGCGCTCGCGGCATCCTGGGACACGGAACTAATTCTGTTTGGTACGCTCCCGGGCCTTTCACCGACGTGCGCGCGCCAGTGTCTGCAAGCGCTCCGCGGCGCGCTGAGGCGGCAGTCGTGGGTGCAGGCATGCGCAACAGGGGCGACGCTGTGCGAGATCTAGCCATCCTGTTGCTCCTCTTTCTCTTCTTCGTCTCGCAGATGGCCGCACCTCCCTTCCGCCTACGCTCCTCGAATCGCGTGCTTGCCGTCAGCTCCGGAGCAAACTTGCTGACCGCGCTGCCCCGCTGCCTCCTCTCGTGGAACTTCCGCTCTCAGCCGCTCTTCACCCGAATCGGCCTACTCTTTCAGGCAATCCTCGCTCTCCACATGCCGAGACACACAGTCGCGCTGGTCCAGCCCGCGAGACTAGATCAATGCCCTGGCCAAGCACAACGCGTGCCAATTGCAGCGCCGTGATCGCCAAAGCTTGCGTCTGATATCCCCCGCTCCGAATCGCGCATGCCGGCAGATCCAATACAGTCTGGCGGCTCTGACAGTCATAGCAATCGTATTCTTTTATCGCCGTGAACCTTGGCCAGTCACGCTCGCGTCCATCCAGCACAGCGACCGCGCCCTTCCCGCGTCTCTCGTGGACCCCGCGGCCCTGGCCCCAGAACCCGACGTGGGCCAGCTTGCGTTTCCCTTTCCCTGGTTCGGCGGCAGCGGCGGCAGCGGCGATGCCTTCGTTTCGTCGGGCGGCGGCGTGTCAGCATTCATCGAGGCGGCGCGGGCGGCGCTCTACGAGGAGCAGCTGCGCACGCGCCTCTTCATCCGCCCCGCGCGGCTCCTCGCAGCCCTCGACGCCCTGAATGCCCTCCTCCCCGCGCTGCGGCGCGACGGCCACGTCCTCCTGGCACGCGCCCGCCCTTCGTTCCCAGGACGCCTCCGCAGATGCAACCGCGCCACGCAGCCGCCGGGCGCGCTGGGGCCCGAGCGCGTTACGTGCGGGCGCCCTCCGGCAGAACGCGGTGGAGGACGCGCTGGAAGACACGCTGGCCTTCTACAACCGCCACGCACGTGCCACCCTGTACGACCACGCGCCGCTCCGCGCGCAGCTGGTGCCGTTTCGCGCGCGGCTCGACCGTCGCGACGCGTACCTCCGCCTCGCCGGCGGCCTGCGCCGCCGCATCCTGCTGAAGCTGTACAGCTGCGCGGTGGCGCCCGCCCCTGCACGTCCCGCGCCAGCTGAGACGCGCAGCCATCGACTACCGAGCTGACGCCCGCGACGCGTTGCGACCCTGGCGGGCGGGCTGCTCTCGGCGCTGCCGCGGCTGGGGCTGCCCCGAGGCCGGCTGGGCTGAGCTTGCCGCGCCGCATGCAGGTGTTCGTGGAGATTCGGCGCGACCTAGCGCGGGCGCGGCACCGTGCGCGGGCGCGTCCGGACCCGCTTGCGTGATGTGGCCTGCGCGGACGAGGGTGGTGTGCGCTGGCGCGCGTGCAGCGACAAAAGAAAATGTACATACTGTTCATGCCCCCGCTGCACCTCGCACCAGGCGCTCACACGTTGTTCCTCGCGTTCATTCTCATGCCACCTGCTGCGCAATCATGCGCAGCACCTCCGGCTCGAGGCTGCGCAGCCAGCACGCCGCGCCGAGCCGCCGATTTGCAGCCATGACGAGGGCGACTTGCCGCGCGCGCCGCGTCGCGACAGCGCGAAGAAGCGCCGCGGCATCGTCGCACCCGTTCGCCTCGGCATAGTGGAGGGCGGTGAGCGGTTCGCGGGCGGGACCGGCGTGCGTGCGTGCGGCGTGGTCTGCGCCCCAGTCAACGAGGACATGCAGTGCGCCGACTTCGCCGCGGCTCGCAGCAGTGTGCAGCGGAGCAATGCCCTCACGGTCCCGCGCGTCCCGCTTTGCGCCGGCTTTGAGAAGCGCCAGCGTGGCAGGACCCCCACTGAGCCCCCCGGCGGCGAAGTGCAGCGGCGTCGAGCCGTGCTTGTTTGGGGCATTCACGTCTGCGCCACCCTCGATGAGTATCCGGACCAGATCCATTCTGCCTAGGGATACGGCCCAGTGTAGCGGCGTGGCTCCTGTGGCATTCTGGGGCGACGCGTCTGCCCCGGCTTGTAGCAGTTCCCGCACACAATCACCCGAATTTGCGTCCTCGGCCGCATGCAGTGGTGTCTGTCCAGTTGAATCTCGTGCCTCGACATCTGCTCCATGCTTCAGCAAAAAGGCAACCGCCCGATTGTCTCCACTCGTGGCCGCGATGTGCAGCGCGGTTTCCTCGCGCTCGTTGACTGCTCCGACATCAGCACCCGCGTTCACAAGCAACTGCATAACGCTCGTATGTCCTTCCAGTGCTGCTTCAAAGAGTGGGGACCATCCCAGATCATTTCTTGCGTGCACATCTGCCCGACACGCAAGAAGTTCCTGGACAACTAAGTCTTGACAGTGCGAGGCCGCAAGATGAAGCGGAGAGTCGCCCTCTCTATTTCTCGTCGAAATGCTGGCGCCTGCTTCAGTCAGAGCTCGAACCACCGCTAAATGTCCCTTCGCAGCAGCAATGTGCAGGCTGGTGTTCCTGTCTCGGCCGTGAGGAATGCAAGGACTCAAGCCCTCTTCGAGCAGAACACGCACCCGCGGTTCGTCACCTCTTGAAACAGCACAGACCAGATGTTCGACTCTCTCTGCCGCGCAGACCTGCCTGAGGGTCTCCTCAGCCTCACAAAGGGAACCAGAAACGGGACGTCCCAACTGCCCTTGCGACATCGCCCTGGGTGTTGGTGTGTTGTTCTCTGCGGTCGAAATGGGCCGAACTGGTCGGCCCATTTCGAGGTCGGTTGTCCTACACACCTACACACCCAAAAATCACAAATCAGACAGCAGCGGGTCGGCAGACGGGGGCCCCGGTATGTCGGGCAGCCTATCGATGTCGGGTTCGCGAGCCAATGGTTCACGGACGTTCCTCACGGGTACAAACGGTCTGGATGTGCCTGGTTCCGGTGGCAGCACAGAGGTCGTACGCAGCGTCAATGACTTACTCGAAAGGAATGCTGAGCTTGTCACGGCTCTGCAGAGGGAGAGGAACCGTGCCGCGGACTCGCTTAGGAAGATCGACTCGCTGGAGAGGGAATTGGAAGCGGAGCGGACTCAGCGTCAAAAGCTGGAGATCGACTCCGCGGATGGCGTGAAGGAGTTGCTCGCGGCACGCCAGGAGGTAATGGAGCGCAGGACTGAGGTCGCCGCGACGGAGCATCAAGCTGGCGAGCAGCAGCGCCTGCAGGGGCAGCTGCTGGAGCTTCTCGAGCGCGAGGTCGCGGAGGGTGATGCAGTCGTGCGTCGCATGCGTGACGCACTCCTCGCGAGCGACGCAGAAATCGCCGCGCTGAACGAACAAGTTGTCGACGAGGACCGCAGGCGCGTCGCCGCCGAGGAGGAGCTTCGCAAGTTCCAGCAGGCCGCCGGCGAGACGCACCGGCGGCTCAATTCGCTGCTCAAGTACCGTGAAGAGCAGGAGAGCAAGGTACGGAAGCAGATGCAGGATTTCCTGCGGTGCATGATGGACGGGCACGTGGAGGTGCGTCAGTGCGCCGAGTCCGGCGACTGCGGTGTCTTTTTCGGCGAGGAGGCGTCCGCGCTCATCCTATCCGCGCACAAAATCTCGCCGCTGCAGGGGAGGTTCCACCCGGTCTCCCTTCCGCGCCACAGCTACCTCCAGCAGCTCGCAGCGGGGCTCGCGCGCAGCGGGCAGGGCGCCGTGGCCCTGCGCGACTCCCACGCAGGCCCCGAGGGCTCTCCTCCGGCGCGGCGCGAGCGCGCGGGCGCGACGACGTACAACGAGCTGCGCCTGGAGCGCGACGCGCTCGATCGGCGCCTTAAGGCCTCGAACCGCCAGGCGCGCCCCGGGCTCGGTTCGCAGAGGGCCCCTGCACGCTTCACCGCAGAACTCCGTGGCGCGGGAGCACGAGAGCCGCAGCGTGTGCGGGCGGCGCGGGTTGCGCGCGCTGACGCGATCTTGGGGGTCTCAGGTGAAGTTGCTCACTGTGGAATTGGCAAAGGCCAAGGAGGAGGGCCGCATGCGCGCGGCGGAGAAGGGCGAGCGAGCGGACTCGGCAAGCCCTCCTGCCCGACCGATCCCCCGCCCGCCCTCCTGCGCGTGGCTGATAGAGCGGTGCGCCGGGCAAGATGTTCATCGTGGCCCACGGAGACGAAGTCCGGGCGCTGAAGGAGCAGGCAAGCCTCCCTTTTCCACAGTCGGCGCGAGCGCCCGTGAGACCCGTGGCGCTCGGCGATGGCGTATGGGGAGCGGAGAGCGGTCGCCCGGGTTCCCTGAGGAGGCACGGCGGTATGTTTGGGCCCAGCTCGCGGACGCGCTCGCGGACGCGCGGGAGGCGCGGAGCAGCGCGGACGCGAGCGAGGCGGCGCGGAGGCGGCTGGTGGAGGAGCTCGGGGCCTTGCGCGCGTGCGTCGACCCTGTGCAGGTCCGTCGCTGCAGGCAGCGCTGTTTAGGACGCAGCCCCTCTCTTTGTGCGCTGCGGCACGCGGGCGCATTGCGTTTGCGTGTGGAATGCGACGGGGCAGGCGCCCTGTCTCTACGCGATTAGACACTCTGCGAAGATTGAGGAAGTCGGTGTGGTTTTGGGCAGGCAGCGTGCGAGGAGATGGGCGCGCACGAGGCGGTCCGCCGCGAGGAGAACGCGGAGGCGCTGAAGCTGATGCAGGTGCGCCGCGCGGCGCGCCCTCCTTCCGCACTCGCTTCATCCACTTCTGCACTCCTGCAAGGGTGTCATTTCTCTGAGAGCCGCGAACGCGGGCCCGGCGCGGTCGCTAGGCATGAAGCCATGCATGACGCAACCCTGCTTCTGCGCGTGCAGGCGCGGCATGCGGCGCTGCGCGACGCGCTGAGCGCCATGGAGAGCAAGGCTCGCACACTCGCGGAGGAGGTGGCGGCGCAGGGGCAGGGCGTGCTCGCCGCGGCGGAGGAACACCGCGGCGCGCTCGAGGAGTACACGCGCGGGGAGCGCCGCGGCGGCGGGTGGGAGGGCGCGTGGGAGGCGCTGCGGGGGAGCGTGCGGGAGATCGACGTGAAGCTGTACGCGAAGCTGGTCGCGTCCGCCGACCGCGACGCGTCGAGCGCGCGCGTGTGCAAGCGCCTCAAGCTCCACGCCCCGCGCGGGCGCGCCGGGGCGCGCGTGGGAGGCGCCGATCGAGGCTCTGGAGAGGAACCCTTGCGAGGTGCTCTCTCTCCCCGAAAGTGGACCCGTTCAAAAGTGGATCCCCCTCCAAATCCCACCGTCCTCCATGCCGATTCCCCTGCTGCAGCCTCGATCGCTCACCGGCCGCGCTGCACCAGGTACGCGGCGACCCTCCCGCTCTCCTTCACCGGTGGGCCGCGAGGGGTCGCGGGAGCCAGCGTCACCAGCGCGCGGGTCGCGGGCCTGGGGCGTGCACGATAGCGCCAACACCTGGGGGGTCGCGGCCGATGAGCGCCCGTGCGCGGCGGATCACAGCCCGGCTGGGCGCGCGTTTGTCCCCCGACGGCAGCGCAGCGCGTCGCCGCCGCCGAGAGGGCAGGGTTCTACCGGGGGTGGTGTGGGGCGGGCGTCGCGCGGACGTCACCTGGAGGACCTCGAGCGTGCGGTAGAGGCAGAGTGGGCCTCGGGGCGGGAGGAGCGTGCGGTAGAGGCAGAGTGGGCCTCGGGGCGGGAGGATCGTGCGGTAGAGGCAGAGTGGGCCTCGGGGCGGGAGGAGGGCAAGGGGGAGGAGAGCCTGCTCTCTACAGGATTAGGGCAGGCGCGGCGCGAGGGCCTGCGCGGGGCGCGCGAGGCGTGGGCCGGGGAGGAAGGTTGGGAGGAGGTGCGGTGCGACGGCGCGCGGTCTCCGACGCAGCGGGGGGAGGAGGCGCGGCGCCGGGAGCAGAGCGCGGCGCTCTCGCCCAACCGGCACTAGTTCACGCTGCTGTAAAAGAGCAAGTGCAGCCAGGCAAAAAGGTTGTGAAGGCAAAACGTATGTGAAGCTGTTGCTCAGTGCACAATGTGGCCACTCTGGCGCAGTCCGCAGCACCCCCCCTGGCGGCTTCCGGACTAGGATCCTGGCACGCCCACCTCTGAAAGATTTGACCGCATCGATAAAATCTTCCTCATCGCAAGAGACGCTCAAACTCCTCCATCTGCTTGGCGCGCTCGGCCTTGGCCTCCTCTGCGGCCTGTGTGTGCCGCAGGAACCCAAAACCGGTCACCGATTGTGAAGCCTCTCACCATCGCGTCACCATCGCGTCCCCCCCCCCCC
>ENA-UOXV01002445-UOXV01002445.1-marine-metagenome-genome-assembly--contig:-NODE-2445-length-24291-cov-6.358764_pt1 | contig 24291 bp, 25 predicted proteins | sample MGYA00238165_ERZ766961 | MGnify/ENA primary metagenome ERZ766961 (study PRJEB28924, sample SAMN03173240) | marine metagenome | biome: Marine; feature: Water; material: Subsurface seawater | place: North...
GTGCACCACCCCAAGAGACGACACCGAAAGCCGACAACATTGAGAGGGGTGGCCTTTTTTCGGCTAGGCTAGGGAGCCTTGGCGGGACAACCCCCCCGCACCTGAGCGGAGATGAGAGACCACAACAAGCGATCTGCGACTGTTTGTCATTAAACGGATGCTTCTCTCTACGGCATCCTCGCGGTCTGTGAGCTGTTCCAGGCACGAGCCTCTCATCTACTACGGCAAACATGCATTGCTCTGCCTAGGAGCCTCACTGTGGGAGTGCTTTGCAGCTGTGACTATTTCACGGCGCGATTTCCTAGGTGTGCCCCTGCCTAAAGTGTATGATGGGCGAAACAGTTCATTTGGTTTCACCGACACGCGCGGCGCTAACTGCCGAGCTGTCAGACAGATGCTTTTAGAGGCGCTCGACCGTCTTGATGCCAAGGATCCCCATGACCAGCTGCGGCACATCGTGGCAGGTGTGAGGTGATTCCAGAGGCTCAAATGCCAGTTGGCCAAAGCAGGGAAACCTGGACTCGTTGGCGAAGCAGCAATGCGGCAGCTGCAAGCGCTGCGGGGGCTGCTACGGCTGGGATATGCCTCAAGCGTGGACGCAGTTGCGTCACAGAGGGCGGCACGGGATGCCTTCTCCTCGGGACTTGGGGCATTGGCAACGGGGCAGTTCTCATAGAACTGGTTGAAGCGCTGGGAAAGTTCGAAGATGTAGTCGCAGAGACGGTGAGGATACAGCGTGCGCTCCACCTCGTGGAGAAGCTCTGGTAGCACCAGGAGGTGCCGCGCCAGCAGAAGCTCCGCAGGATGCGACAACGTCAGCGCCCCAGTTGCGCTTGCATCATTTCCGATCTTGCGCCGGATCCCGTTGATGCGCGCCACGGCGTAGAGCATGTAGGGCGCGGTGTTCCCTGTGAGCGCGAGCATCTTCTTGTAGGAGAAGCGATAGTTGCTCTCGCGATTCATCGACAGGTCAGCATACTTGACAGCTGAGAGACCAACTGTTCGGGCTGTGGCTGCAGCCTCATCGTCCCACTCCTTGCCCTCCGCCTCGAAGCGCGCGCGCATGTCCTCGGAGGCTATCCGCACCTGCACCCGAGATGGTAAGCACCGCAAGAAGCGGCGGGGCAGGAGCCGGGAGGTTGCGGGGCGAGACCGCTTCGTCGAGCAGGTCGCGCAGCTTCACTGTCTCGCCCGAGCGGGTCGCAAACTTCTTGCCGTCTTCTCCCTGGACGAGCCCAAACGGCACGTGCTCGAGCGACGCGCCGCCCGCCCAGCCCGCACGATTCGCCACCTGGAACACCTGCGTGAAGTGCCCCGACTGCCCGGCATCGGTCACATACAAGACGCGTTGCGCCTTCTCTTCCGTGACCCGCTGGCGGATCGCGGCCAGGTCTGTAGTTGAGTACATGAAGCCGCCGTCGGTCTTCTGCACCAGCAGCGGCATGCGGTCACCGTCCTTGTTCTGGGCGCCGTCGATAAAGACGACCTGAGCGCCCTCTGAGGTCTCGAGAAGACCCGCATCGCGCAAGTCGCTGACCACGCCCGGAAGCATTGGGTTGTAGAAGGACTCCCCGCGCTCCTCGAGGCGCACGCCAAGGAGGTCGTAAATCTCCTGGAACTCCTTGCGGCTCGATTCGCACAGGACCCTCCACGCAGCCAGCGAGAATTCATTACCGCCCTGCAGGCTCACAACTTCCTCACGTGAGGCATCCTTGAATGACACGTCATCATCGAACTTTTTCTTGGCTTGCTTGTAGAAGCCGACGAGGTCCGCAATCTCCAGCCCTTCAAGGCTCTTGGAGTCTGCGTAGCCCTGCTCCCGCAGGAATGTGATGAGCATGCCGAATTGGGTACCCCAGTCACCGACGTGATTTAGGCGCACAACATCATGACCAAGGAACTCCTCGAGGCGACAGATGGAGTCCCCGATGATGGTCGAGCGAAGGTGCCCGACATGCATCTCTTTTGCGATGTTGGGGGACGAGAAGTCCACAATCACGCGTTGGGGTTGCGCTGTCTTCGGAATTCCGCAGCGTCCCTCTGAGTCAAGCATTTTTCGAACACGGGCACCAATATACGCAGACGTGAAACGGAGGTTCAGAAATCCTGGCCCGGCAATCTCTGGTGCCTCGAAGGTACCGGAGACCACCGGCGCGAGCTCTTCTAGTAGCTTCTCAGCCACGTCACGCGGTTTCATCTTGAGCGCCTTAGAGAGCGGTAAAGCCGCATTACACTGGTAGTCTCCAAACTCAGGCTTTGTCGCCTGCGTCACCATCGGCTGCGCGTCTGCTACCTCCTCTCCAAACGCACGCACCAGCGCCTGCGACACCTCTTTCTCAAGCCAGTTCTTGACATATACTGTCTCCTCCGCCATTGTTGCGCCTCCTGACCTGGACACCGAGCTCATGCGTGAACTCATGAACTTCAAGAACCATTGAAGACAGTCATTTGGGGCGTAGCACGAGAGAGCATGGAAGGAGGCACTGCACTCGGGAGGAAAGGACGGGCGTGGCACATGCTGAGGCGGAATGGGGCCGCCGCGAAGGGCGCACCCACGCGGGGTGCGTGAAGAAAAGCCTTTCGTTCGCGGAGAACGATCGGAAACGTCCGCGAGGGAAGAAGCCGCTCGCGCGCTGAAGCAAACAAGCTCGAGTCAGTGCCCAGCCAGGCAGAGCAACCTATTCATACAGAGTGAAGAGTAGTGCAGATGGGTTCTGTTGCCTTGGCTGGTGCTCGGCGGAGCCGAAAACGCCGTTAAGTGTGCGCTGGGCAGGCGCATGAAAGCTGCACTGTCATGGGCCTTGCACTGCCGAGGACAAGCGCGCACGGCCAGGGTCAGCATGACTTACTGGTCGCCAGATACAGGACAGGCGGTTCAGGGATAGTGGGCAGAAACCCGCAGAATAGGAGCAATTAGGATAGGGAGAGAGAAGTAGACGGCGATGAGAGGTGGCGTGGTAAAGCCCAGAGGGCACCCGCGCGCGAGCCCCATGGCAATCAGGCAGCCTCCGTTTGGACTTCCCAGGGCACGATCCTGAGACTCGCAACCTCATGAGCCGCCAAAACCCTCCCATCGTTTTTCAACGACTTCGAATACCCAGGTCCGACCGGGCGTCCCTCGCTCTAGACCCTCGTCGTCAACTGGCCAGCTGTGAGTGTTGCAGCGCGAAGCCAGCCAGGCCTTCTGGCCGCGTGCGACAGACACTATGGCACGGGCGCCGTGGGCGACGGATCTGGAGGGCGCGTTCGACTTGGCGAGAGCGGTCACGCCAGGGCAGCCAAGACTGCTCGCTCCCCCGCGTGGCAACGTCAGAAAGGGCCGGACCAGTCTCCAGAAGAACCCCTACGAGGGACTTCTAGGACCCCCTGTTGCGGAAGGTTTCCTGGAGGCCCGGCGCCACAGAAAGTCAGATGTATCGAAACTTATCAAGACACCGGACAACGTATGCGAGCCAAAACTACTCCTGCGAATGCTGCGAGCGTCTCACCTCTGAGTTGACCCTTTGGCTGTAGATGCTAGGTTGCAACGAGATCATGCTAGCTTGCAACGATGTGCTGAAGGATCGCGCGCCTTCGCAGGTGTGGCGACAGGGGAAGGCTCCGACGCAGACATCAAGCAAACCCCCGCCGGGTTCGGTACTCGAGAGCAAGCCGCGCGCGCCTTCTTACCGCCGCGGAGACGCGGCAAATGCCGCCGAGTAAGCACCCACTCCTCGATTTTCTGGACCTTGCAACGTGCTGAGCAGGATGGCTTACGCGCTCGGCCGGGGCAGGAGGGTGGAAGCGTTGGGAGGGCGCCTCGCGCCGCCGGGCGGCACGACCAAAGCCGAGTGGACGCGCGCGACCCATCTGTACGCAGATGGGATCGTGGAGGGTGTCGAAACGTTGACCTTACGCCCGCGTCGTGCCGTCACCCCCGCCGCGCTGGCGGCGCGAGCAGCGCGCGTCGTATCTGCCACTGGCGCTGCCAAGCCGCCGGATGGGGTTGGTGAGGACGTGATCTCTGCGGCGGAAGGAGAGACGGACAACAGGGGCGGGTCGCAGGGCGGGAGGCGAGTGAGGAGCGCGCACGGAGCACTACAGACGCGCGCGGGAGATTCGGTTGCGCTAGACCAGATGGATCCGGGGCAGCTCGAAGCCCACGTCGCGCATCTGAAAAGCGTCGCGGGGCGTGTGAGCGCTGCTCGACAAGAGAAGGAGACCGAGTGGGAGCGCCTGGCGCGTGCACAGGGGCGAGCTCAGGAGGAGGGTCGGGAGGTCGAAGAAGTAGAACAGGAGCTGCAAGACTTCCGGACACGGGTCGAGGCGCGAATGGCGGCGACGCAGCGATCGGTTGAGGGGCTCAAAGAGCAGCGGTCAGCCTTGGAGGAAGTAGAGCGGCGGATGCGGGCGGCAAACAAGGGGCTACAGCAGCGGGTGATGGAGTGCAAGGAGGAGCAGCGGGTGCTCCACGCAGACCTGCGGGACCTCGGAGCCCTTGCCCAGGAGGTCACAGCCGCGCGCGAAGCCGCCCTCGCGAATCTGGCAGAGCTACGAAAACAGGTGACGGATGACCGGGCGCGCTGCGAGACCGATCTCACGCGGCGGCAAAGTAAGGTGGAGACTCTGCTTGCGGAGACGCGCGCGCGAGGCGAACGGCTGCAGGAGCAAGAGCGGCAGTGGCAAGCGCAACGGCTGGAGGCGGAGGTCGAGCAGCAGCTCGCGAGGGAGCGTGCTCTGGAGTCGGGGCGGAGTGTGGGGCAGGAGCTAGACGCGATCCGTGCACGCAAAGGCGTGGACGGGGGAGGGGATGCTGAAGTTGCTGTCCGCGCGGCGGAAGAGGAGGAGCGGGCAGCGCTTCAGGAGCGCGCAGAGCATCTGCAGGATGCGTGGGAGAAGTTTGTTGCGGTAACGCGAATCGAAGGGGGCGAGGCTGCGGCGCAGGCCAGTCAGTTTCTGTTCAAAGCTCGGGAGCGAATCGCGACTCTTGAGGGGATGGGCGAGGAGTTGGAGAAGCGGGCCGTGAAGCTGAGGGCACAGGCTGACGCCGCGGAGCGCCGCTCGCAAGCGGCCAAGGAAGCGGCTCTGGGTGAGCGTTCTGCTGGAGACGCGGCTGGGCCCGAAGAAGCAGCCATGGAGGCAGAAGAGGCAGCCTTGGCCGAGTATGCAGCATCAAACCGGGCAGTGGCGGGAGCGCTTGGCCAGCTCGTCGCTGATTTTGCAAGCTGGGCGAGCCGAGTGCTGGGCCGAGTTGTGATGCTCAGCGATGACGAGAGTATGCTACGCGGTGCTCTACGCCTCTCGCAGCTGCTTCGACCCCGGCGTGAAAGTCTTGCACGCGGCCCGCGTGCGAGCGGCACTGGTTTGCGCGGCAGCACAAAGGAATTCGATGGCGAGGGCGCTTACGACGCCCAGATTGCTGCATCTCAGGCGGCTGCAGAGGAAGCTCGGGCAGATCGCCTCGAAAGATTTGCCGAAGTAGCTATTAGTGTGCTGCAGGACGCATTTGCAGGCATGGAGCGGGCGACAGCAGCGGCGAAGCAGCCCTCTCCACGCGCAGCGGTGCACGTCGGTGATGCCCCGCAGTATGCCGAAGGGCGCAAATTGATAGCGCTATCGGGGGGCAGCGGTCGCGCCAGCGAGCTCACTGTCTCAATCCAGCGAGGCGAGGCACCCACACGGATGGCAGCCCTCACGTGAAGCGTAGAGCTGTGTCGCGCAACACGCCAGCAGGCAATGAGCGGCATTGCCCAGAAAATGTAAAAACACGACTATGTGACTTGAGCCGCAACCGCCGCGAGAATGACGGGTGTGCAGGCGTGGGGAAACCCTCTGAACCCCTCGAGGCAGTCGCTAGACACGCCAGAGGGGGAGGTGCCCGCTCACATGAGGCCCGGCGCAGCACCACCACGTGCCGCCTGACCCGTGTGATCGTAGGCACCTCCATAGGAGGCCGATTGGCGGTAGCCCGGCGCACCGGACGGGTCGCCCATCAGAAGTGAGCGGCGGAACGCGGCATAGTCGGTGCCGTCGGGCAGCACCACGTCCGTCGACTGATTCAGGCCAGACACCGAAAAGCTCCCCCCTTTGTACCCCGCCGCAGCCTTGCCAGGAGAAGCGCCCTTCTTCTCGTCAAAGTCAATGACTTCAAGAATGCGGCGCTGCAGATCCACGGTCAGCGTACAGCCGAAGCGCAGATCCGGCGATGGCCCATACTCCACCTTGATAGCGTTCTGCTCTGTAAGAGCCTCCTCGATTTGGCGCCCTGCACGAGTACCGTCACCCCGAGTGGATTACAGAGTCGTAGACGGTCTAGCAAAAAAATGCGGGCATCTTTTGCGCACACGGATGAAGGATCGCGGCGTGGGTTGGGTGGTGCCAGCACCGCCGTCGAGCCACGTCGTGGGATCCTCCTCGGCCAGCGCAGTGTGCGCCTGGTTTGCCACAGCGCGCATACTTTCTAGGACGCCCAAGCATTGCTCCCGCTGCAAACCACGGTCATTGTGTCAGAATGCCGAGAGAATGGGCACGGGCTAGTGCCCAGCGCTTACCCCAAGACGGGGGACCAAACAGCGCCACTTTACCAGACTCCCGGTGGGTTTGGCTACCTGGCGTTCGATGACAGCCACCTTCTCGTGCTCAACTTCTCGGACTTTGTTGAGAAGGTGGGCTTCGCGATCGTCGAGAACCTGCCGGAGCTGACTCATGCGCTCTTTGATGTCTTCCTGGAGCGTGATGGACTGGCTCTCGATCGCTTCCTGTAACTCTTTGAGCGACGCGGCGTACGCCTCCTCGCTCTGCTGGCGGCCCTCGAGAACATCCAGTCGCTCTTGAACCGAAGACTGCATGTCCTTGACCTCCTGAACACATCGTAGCGCATCGGGAAGCACCTGGGAGAGGTGCTCGAAGCGCTCCGCCAGTTCCTTGAAGTTCAATTTGCGTAGGTCGCCTTCCTCAATGCCCTTGTTTGCCGCCCCAGCCCCATTCTGCTTGCTGAGGGTGGCCGCAACACCGTTGAGTGGTCCCCGGAGATCGTTGAGCAGGGCCGCGAACGCTGCCGTGTCGGTACCGGACTTGCGCGCCATGGTCACGACCCGGCGAGCCTCTCAAATTCAAGTCGTGGGCCCTCGCTCTCATCGGGCAGTTGGCTGAAACGCTTTTGATTTCAGAGGGGAGAAAGGGGGGTGGGAAGTGTTTGTAAAGTTAGCATCTGCGTTCCGCGAGCGATTCAAGGCAACCAGCGGACGCCGGCGAAGAATCACGCCTGTGGCGCCGCACAATCCGTGTGGGCAGGGTTGGCGTGTCGTGAAGTCGTTCATATGATGCCAGATCACGATAGGCTACTAATGGGCGTGGGGTGGTTCGCGGCATTCGAGTTTTGGAACGCTGCGACATGGTCACCAGCGCAGGCGTGCGCCCCTTGTCGCCCCCTTCGCGCCGTGTGCTTGTTCCCTCTGCAATGTGCCCTGCTCGTTCTGAAGAAGGATGCAAAATTATGGTGCAAAATGTGCTTCTGACCTTGGCGGAGTGTTCGGAGTGGACAGTACTGCGCGTGGGCAGTGGCGGTGGTCTCCGGGCTTGAACTTGAGGCAATCATCGCAAGCAGGCGAGAGCGACCTGACGAATTCCTTCAGTATTTGTAAATATGCATCTATTGTGGTAATACATGGAGTATGGACAGATTCTCACCTACAGCTGGCTTGCCGGCTGGACTCGGCTCGTGCGGCGAGTGCACTTTCCTCGCTAACTGTACAGCTGTTTTTGCCTCAGGCTTCCGCCCTTGTTGGGATTTGCGCCAAATATTCCCGTGCGAGGTATCTTCCCCATGCCGTTTGTGGCTATGCGGCGCGCGCGATTGCGATGTGGGGACCTACCGCATGGCTGGCGTACGTTCCCTGTCTCTCAAGGAGGGAACTGGACGGCAGGCAAGCACCTCGATGAGCTTTCGACACTTGACCGTACTTTCATTTGGATCAATCGGGTGCATCCGCTCTCCAGCCCTAAGTACGGTCACGAGGACAGATCCTGACGAGTGACAAGAGCAATCCAGCGGCGCGGTAGCTCGAGCTGACAGCAGCGTGTGCGCAGCTCTGGACGTGCCTCTTTGCATACCACACGGTGCGGTATTGCTGGGTATCAGAACGGATCAAGTGGGGATTGGAAGACGCAACGTTGGGCAACACTGTTGTGGCATACGCGCTGCTCTTCATCGTGTACGATCTCGTGTACACAAACTTCCACCGCCTGCTTCACATCCGCTCCCTCTATCGGTACCGGCCTGCTTGTTTCCGGGCAGGCTCACATTGAGGGGCCGTTCTCTGTGTCTTCCTGGTTTGGAGCTAACCACAGGAGCGGGCGACAGGTTTATCCACAAGCACCACCACCGTCAGAAGGCGCCGAGCCGCGGGACAGCGGATGCCATTAATGTGCACCCCTTCGAGTTTGTCTGCGGAGAGTACAACCACCTCCTCGCAATCTACCTCGTTCCGTACGGCCATGCTCCCCCCACTCATCAGATATAGCGCACTCGTGCGGTCACCCGCACGAGTACTATACGCTTAGCGCCCGCGGTTACGGTCGTGTCGACACTCAGAGCTGGTCGCGCCTCCAGGTGTCATGTGTTCGCTGCGGCTCTCTTCGTCGTGTCAGGGGGGCTACTGGCGTCGTGGAACCACACCAGGTTCGACATGGCGTTGCCGTGGGTCATGTGGGACACCAAAGCTCACGACGAGCACCATGTGATCCCGACGGTCAATTATGGGCAGTATATCATGCTCTGGGACCGGCTCTTGGGAACGTACCAGGACCCCCCGGCCCTCCGCGCTGCCAAGAAAGCCGACGCAGCTCACTAAGGGTGTGCTCACCGGGCCAGCGATTCTCTTGAGATCGTATCAATTGAAAAGTTCGCCAAACTAAATTCTCATGCCACCTCACATGTCTGCTCCCCTGCACGGCCATAAACTTCGCTTCGTGCCTCGATGCGTGAAACAACGAGCCTCGACTCCAGCAGTCGTGACTTTCGTCAGGATCGGTTGGTCAGGCCATGAAAGTCTGAGATGGTCACGTCTGCATCCGCCGCACCATCGGGCTGGGGGGCACGCACTCGCCCACATTCACACAGTAGCTTCGAGGGCCTGCAGTCTGGCCCCATCCCGGGTGTCACCCTCTGCGGAGAGCCATTCCGCGTGGGCAAATCAACGAATCTATGGTCAGAACGACCCCCCGGAGACTATCTCATCCGCGGGGGGGCTCGAAGCTCACCGCGGCGGGTTGCGGCCAGCCGGGTGCGGCTGACGCTGGCCCGTTTGTGGAAATTCCGCACAAACAGACTTGCGGGGAATTTTATGGAAACCCTGTCCAGTTTGCCAGAGGGCGCCTCGACGACCCGAGTCGATCAGTGGCAGGATTCTACCTGTGGCGGCGGGGCCAGGGACGTCAAAGCCATCGTGGACGAGGGCCATAGACAAGCGTGGAAGATGTTTGGTCTTGCCCGACGAGGCCGTGCAGCTTCCATGCTGCTGGCCGCAGCATGTGTGCTCTGCATGCTCGAGTGCGTCGCCGTAGCCCTGGAGGTGAACCCTCCCCCGACATCGTTCACGTAATGGACGAACACCAGCGATTATGGTTGCGGTCTGCAAATCGCTCGAGCGTGCCGAGTCGGTTGCGGCATTGCCACCCCTCGCCCCCTTGGGCCTGCCATCTTGATGATGCAGAGGCCGTCACTGAGACACAGTTCCGCGCATGCAAGCGCCCCCCACATCCCGTGCCCTCTTCGCAACTCCGCCACACACTGAGGAACAGACGAATGTGAGCGTATGGCCATGAGTTGCGAGATGCTGGTCAGTTGAGGCAACACGCGTTGCTGCGTTTTCGCTCAGGTGTGTCTTGCGCCTCGGACAGGATCCATTTCCGCCGCAGCACCCAATCTACGCCTTCTATCCACGCGGATCAGACCGAAAGAGAACATTTCCTGCTGGCCCCACGCAGGAATACTCAAATCGCGTATACGAGGATGGCTACGTGGTCCGTGCGGGTGCGCGCAAATGCGCGGAGGCACGCGAGCGTGAACGGCTTGCGCACGACACGCATAATTTTGTACGCAAGGCTGCAGAAGTACATCGGCGGGTTCGTCGGTACGCGCAGATGGAACTTCTGGTGCCCGGTGCGAGGCTGATTGACATTTGCGAGAAGCTCGAGAACGCCACACGGACATACCTCGAGGCGGACAAGAGCCCCCTCGCCGGACTCCGCGCGGTGCCACCCCACCGATCGAGCAGCTGCTTCCGGAGAGAAGTGCTCACTGTGATGCGGGACGGCGCGCGCGGCGAGCAGGGCATTGGATTTCCCACGGGAGTGTCGCTCAATAATGTGGCCGCGCATTACACCTCGAATCCCGGGGATACAACAGTGCTGAGGTGGGTCAGGACCAGCCATAGTAGTCTTTACGCCTGTGATTATATCCACAGGCTATTCTCATTTGCATTTGGTGTCACACGATTGTTTGCAGGCGCGAAGATGTGCTCAAGCTCGACTTCGGGACACACGTGAATGGTTTCATCGTTGATTCTGCATTCACGTGAGACCCGCCTTCCAAAAACACGGGTGGTAGCCGTTGACCGCGGAATGTTCAAGCCGTACTTGTATGGCGGAGGCCTGGGCGCCCTCCCGTCTTTCCGCCTTGCTGTCAAACGCTCGAATCCTATTTTTCGGACGTAGGTGGGCTCCGGATCCCAAGTACGAGAAGCTTTTGGAGGCCGTTAAAGACGCGACGATGACGGGCGTGCGCGAAGCCGGCATCGACGTCCGTCTCTGCGACGTTGGCGAGGCGATTCAAGAGGAAGACCCCTACACCGCGCTCAAAACATGGGTGTCTATACTGAGCTGTGGTGCTGAGTGCGCGTGCTGGGCGGAAGTGACAGGTGATGGAATCGTATGAGTGCGAGATCGACGGAAAGGAGTACCAGGTAGGGGCGCGTACCTGCATTCTCGTGGACCCACCGCATGCCTGGTTGCAGCACACGGTGATGAACAGGGCACGATGACCATGTGCAGGTGCGCTGCGTACGTAATTTGCAAGGGCACTCGATCGAGCCGTACGTGATTCATGCTGGAAAGTCCGTTCCTATCGTGGCGGGCGGCCCCGCCACCAAGATGGAGGAGGGAGAAATATATGCCATTGAGACCTTTGGCACTACTGGTCGCGGGTACGCATCAAATATTACCCGCACACATCGCTAGAAGAAAGCTCACTAGTCGGCTCGTGCAGGCATGTCGTCGAGAGCGGGGAGTGCAGCCACTACTCGTTGAACGCGCAGGAGCAATGGGATGCGCAGACGCAGGCTGCACGGCGAGCGTACGGCAAGGCATCGCAGATGAAGCAGGTGCGGATGCCACGTGCGCAACAGCTTCGTGACCACATCGAAAAGCACTTTCGCACGCTGCCGTGGTGTCGGCGCTATCTCGAGCGCACCGGAGAGCAACGTTACCTCGTCGCCCTTCGCTCCCTCGTCGATGCGGGCGTCGTTGAAGAGTACGTACCCGGAGAGCGTAGCAGCAGGGTGTTACCCTGTGGCCTGGGCGTAGAATGTACGGTAGTCACCCGCGCGGGCGTCGGGTCGCAGGTACCCGCCACTCGTCGACGTCCGCGGCTCATTCGTGGCGCAGTATGAGCATACCGTGATTCTGCGCCCGACCTGCAAAGAGGTCGTCTCGCAAGGTGACGACTATTGACTGGCATAGATGTCGGTCAGCGAAAGTCTGCTGAGCGCCGCCGCTGCTTTGGCACGCCAGCGCACTTCACTTCATTTTTCGCATGTCTCATATACAGCCCTGTCAACGTCGCTAGTCTCCCTCGCTATCCGCTCCCGCTGTGTCAGTCCAACCCTCAGCATCTTCTTCCTCGTTGCCTCCTACGTCACTAGCCGGCTCGTCGCCCACTCCTCCTGCCGGTTCGCTTCCAGCCTCACTGTCTGCATGATGTTCAGTTCGACCGTCCGCCTCACCATCCGCATTTCCACCACGAGCCTCGCTCTCAAACGGCTCCTCATCGCTGCTCTCATCTTCTAGATGCACGTCTGGCCACGGCCAAAGCGCCCGTAGCGCACGCCGCCAGAGCGGGGGAGGGGCGTCTTGGTAGAGGCGATCCAACACCCGCTGGCGCGCTTCCTTGCTCGCTTGCTGCCGCCGCCTACGCCCGCGTCGCATCTCCTTTTTCCACGCACGGTGCTCTACCCTCCATTGTGCCACAATTTTCTTTGACAGTCCCTTGCGCTGTGCGTCCGTGAGCACCTTGGCTGCTTGCTCCTCCGCCGCAGCCTGCTGGGCGTGCGACACACCGACATGCTCGCCATCATCGTCCCCTAAGACCTTGCTCTCTGCGCTGAGTTTCTTCGTCTCGTCGACGTCTCTGCCGCGCTGCAGGACCCGGTTCTTCACGTCCACACCCAGCGTCTCAGCACGCGTCGCAGGGTCCTCAATCACCCCTGCATCTGCCAAGCGCGAACGCAGCACCGGCCAAAGGTCAGAAACATGAAGCCCCTTGATCCGTCTGTGCACGTCCAACTTCACCGACCTCAGCACGCCGACCTCCCGATCCCAACACAATGTCACGTCAGGCGCACCGATTCCCGCCCAGGCTTTTCGGTTCCCCGTTTCTCGCCAGTGCAGCAGGCACTGCCGCACGACACAGCGCGTTATAGATACAGACTTTGAGCACACTTGTGGCACGCAGGTGCGGAGGCAGAAGATCTACACTGCTGGCCACGGCGGCGCTATTTCCAGGGGTGGGTGTGATTAGGCACGCACGTGGGTCTCCACTGCGTCAATGTGGTGAAGCACTTCGTGACGAGGGCACTCGCGAATCTGACGCTTGCTTTCAACATATGCCCGTAGGGCAGCCTCTGAAATGAAAACCTGTAACTTGTCGAGTTCCACGCGGTGCGTCACGCGTCCGAACGAGTCTTCATCGCCGAACCGATTCAGCCAGTGGTTCAAGTGACCCGGGAGCTGTTTGCGCGCGCGCTTCCACAGCAAGTATGAGCACTTGTCCCAGAAGAGGGTCGAAACCAGGAAGAAGGCCGCAGCCACCGCGAGAAACACAAATGGATACGCGCCGAGCAAACCCTGTGCGATGCCAATCCATGGACATGCCTCAGACCAGACTTCCGGCGCCGTGTAAGTATATTCGATGTCCACACGTGAGACGACGCGCTTGACTTCGCGGTCCAGCGGCCGAATCGAGCAGTATTTGACTCCCCAACGGTATCCATCAAGAAGTTTGACGACAAAGACTGCTGCTAGAAGGCTCTGAACGCGCCAGTACTGCAGTCCCAGGCGGTACTTGTTCACAACATTCAGGCCCATGTGACGGACGTTATCGCCCGTCTCGACGACACGCTTGAGAAGGCCGTGTTTGTTCACGACCGTGGCGAATGGCTTCAGGTGGTTGACCTTGCGTTCCGCATCGACAATCAGCTGTTCTAGAGATTTGGCGCGGGCAATCACCGAGGCCTGCCATTGACGGCAGCGCAGCGCTGCAAACAGAGCAATACCGACCTCATCGTGCGGCTCAGGCGGCATTAGAGCACGCTCGCCTGCTGCACGCATATGTGAAATCACAACACCAAGCAAGTTAATTTCCTGCGCGGCGCGCGACATGAGGTCCTGCACAAGCTCAACATTGTATGGCGCGCCGTCTGGAACGTGTACGAGCTCCATCGCGGCATCGAGCATCTCAAAAATGTGATTAAATCGAGCGAAAATTGTGTCTGCTGCAAGCATGAGTGCCTGCAAGTTTGCGTAGGGCACCAGAAAGGCATCGTAGAGGTGGGCACGTGCGCCGACAAGAAGGACCCCGATGGTCCCCATAAAGAAAAAGTGCGAATTAGAAAGGTCTTTGGCGAAACGAATCTGTCCTATGATTTGTGCCATTTCATTCTCGTGCTCACCGCGGTCAAGGTACTGTGTCGACGTGGCAAAGAACGGATCAATATGAGCTGCGAGGTAGATTGCAAACTTGGGGCGCTTGTCCGCGTGCCCCTGGTGCAGCTTGTCGATGAGCTCACGCTGATGCTCGGACATCAGGTCGTGCAAAATAGTAGATGAGTCCTGCACGACATCGACGGCCATGCGGGTGAGGAGATCGAGCGAAATTGCATCATGGTCGCGCGTCATGATCGAATCCACCGCGAGACCGAACAAAACGTTTCCACGTGTCGAAACGTGAATGCCAAAGAACTCTATTTGAATGATTCCATCGTCCTCGGGGTAATTAATCTCTGCTTCAACGTTAACATGGTGGAGCAGGTCACAATCAAGCACCCGCACATGCGTTAGGCCAGCTGGTACGCGCAGCAGCGTTGCGCTCGGCTGCTTGTCTACCATGGCCGTGAACATGCCCTGCTTGCACCTGCCCAGCCCGACCACGGCGCAGTTAGTCACTGCCGAAGAAGCGGCCCACAGGGGTACGCGCAGCGCACTAATCAATCTGTCATTCCTGCCTCGCAATGCCAGCACAAGTTTTAAAGATGCGCAGCGATGAATACATGCGGACGCGAGAGTATTGGGTCACAAAATCTAACCGGTCCATTGCTCCAAGATTGATGGACATGCTTGAAATAGAATTCTCCCCAAACGGCACCCACTCTGCGAGCAAAAGGCGTACTTCTCCAAGTACAACAGCCTGCAACCCCCGCGCCGCGCATTCAGTGCCGCGCGAAAGGTACTCGTCAAGAAATATGAACATCTGTTTGTTGCAGGATCCCCTCGTATGCTGACTGTCCAAATCTGATGAGAATTGTTTTCCATGCGCGCCGCATCCTTGGCAAGTTTCTTGGGGGCAACCTCCATCAGATCGCCGTCCTTGATGTTGGTCATGCCCGCGAAGGCATGGTGCGCGCGAGCACGATTGTTTGTGGTCTCAGCCTGGCCGCGTCGGAGGAAGGCTGGAATATACGGAGATGAAACGTAGGACACATCTTCGATTTCAGTTATGGTCGAGTAGCGTAGATAACCAGATTTGACTGAGCGAAGAGCAAAGAGCGACTTGTCATCGTCCCAGCTGATCTGCACCCGATCCGTGAACGAGTTTTCGTGGTCCGGCACGTAAACCACAGCTTTCAGCTCGTCAAAAAGCGCGCCAGGAACAGCCTTCATCATTCTCAATCCCTGCTGAGAGACCTGGTACGCTGACATTGGCTTGTAGTCAATAGTGTACATACGAACCATGCGAATCATCCCATGCATGCGGAGCTCGTCAATTGCCGTCTGTGCCTCCTGGGAGAGGTTCAGCCATACCTGTTTCACCCTCACACACAAGTCAGTCGGGATTCATCAATCTGCGCGCTAAGGGTTGCCTCACTGGGGCAGAGCACGACCTTGCGAGATGCGCCATTGTGCGAAATGTTAGTCAGGACCGGTGCGTAGTCGAAGTCGAGGACACCCGCCGAGATGCACTCGTACATAAGAACAGACAGGGCCATAGACCTGAACACACCGCCTCGTGTCATCATGAACTGCATATGCCGGCTCCCAATAGAGCCACAGGGCCACCTCGTCGTCCAACAGGCTTCGGGAGATGATGGCTCACACCTGATCCAGGTTTCCTCATCACCCGCACGCGTAGCGCACTTTCCGTAAAGTGAGATGAGGTGGCAGATAAGCACATGTTCCGTCGTCCATGCAAAGTCCGATGTCGCGCCGCGCGCGATCATGCCCTTGAGGTCATTGACCTGCACAGCACAAGGTTATTGCAAGCTCGCACGAGCCGCAGGTCTTGAAAGGGGGAGGGGAAGTGCCATCGTGGGCGCTGGAGGGGTTGATTGACCTTGCGGTCTCTTCCATCCGCTCCCACGCCATCATCCGAGTCGGAGTCAAACTCAAAGTCGTCGATCATGCTGGTCATCCCGGCGGGGGCGTCTGCCTGTTGCAGCGCTAGCTGCACACAGGCTGACGGTCCCCGCCCTTCAAACCCGCCCTACGACCGCTTCACTACAAAGAAATCCTCAGCAACGATTTTCTCAGCAGCGCCGGCCGCTCGCTCAGGGGGCACACACGCCCAGGAGGTCGCGCAAGCATGGCATTCTCCAACGCCCAGCCAGCCCGGACACCCCTGGTTTGGATCATGAAAACTTGAAAAATCGAAGCAGAACAAATCGACAACCGACCTGCCGGCAACGACGAAGGTTCGCAGATTGGCGTCCCTCGCACGCTATCGCATCGTTGACGGCGATGGAGGCGACAAAGCCGCCCCAGATTCGGAGCCGCGAAGAGGCCAAGCAGGTCTTGGAGAAACTTGCCCGTGCAGAACTTGTGCAGGGCTATTCCAAGACATCATGGGAGGAAGAGGCCCGTTGTCAGGCGGTCTCTTTTCTTCAGGCCGAGCACGAGCGCAAGACGGCAATCGCCGAGGCTGCGGAGCGGCGCTTCCTGATGAACACATCTAGTACGAACCCATCCACCCATGCCTCATCATGGGGTCGTGGGTCGCGCGGCTGAGATGACTGTCGAATGATTTTATTTCTCGGTGTTCGGTTTACTGACTGCGAGAGCTTCGCAGGGGGCACGCGGCTTGCAATGTCTGCGAGCTACACCACACAGGAAGTTGCGACGTCTATCGAGTCGGCGACAGAGTCTGATCAGTCGAAATTGTACGGCAAATTCGGATCCCTTGAAATGAAGTCTGTCCAAAACCCTAGCGATCCCCTGCTGCACGACGAAGATGCTTCCTTCAAGTGTCTCACCTCCTGTGCGAGCTTTGCGACTTCAATCATAGATGGACATAATGTCATCGTGGATGGTGAATCGGATCAGATGCTATGGCGCATCTCGCAAGTTGCTCGGAGTATCAACGCATTGAGCCTCGCTGCGCAGCCCCTTGAATCTGGGGAGCAGAATGTCAAGCCCCTTCCGCTCTTTCGCCAGGATTCGGCGGATGTGATCGACAATATTGCTGATGCAAGTGGCGGCACAGAGGATGAGGCTCTGTTACGTGCGCGGTCCCTATTGCGAAAAATGGAAATGACTGACGATGACAAAGTTGGCGAACCGGCACCCGGTGGAGATGAAGCAACGGGACGCGAGATGGAAAGAACAGGAGCTGTCTTTTCATTGGAAGAAATCAGTAGTGAAGAAAATGATGTGGCAGTTCTGGGGCGCATCCGGGAAATTGCGCGGGGAATTCTGGGAGTAGGCACGGCGCAACAAGAGATGTCGGCCGCGGGTGATGCCGCAAGCTTGGTGATGGGAGCAGAGATCGGAGGAAATGCCGTAGAAGAGTGTGGTGACAAGAGTGCGCGAAACTTCAATCCGGCCGCTGAGACTACAGGCTGCGGAAAGGCAGTGCAAGGGGCGTCAGGCTTATCGGTTTGTGGCTGGGAAAACAAAGAGCATTCGGTTGTAGACGGCAGCGTCGAGTGGGGCTCACACGTAGAGAGAGAGGACAGCGAAGAGCTGGAAAGCTATCGAGGAGTTGCTCAGGTTGACGCTGACGTCTCAGAAAGTGGGGATCATGCGCGGAGTGAAGCTGGAATGGAGAGCCTGGCAGAGAAAGGCAGCATTCCGGAAGCAGAGCAGACCAGGGGTGGCGATGTCCCTTACCAAGAGGTCGGCGAACACTGTGAGAGGTCTCTCGCACGCGGATTCAAGGTGAGAGTGAATGAGTTGCGCCTGCGCGGCCTCACAGCCAACCTGTTGAGCGATCATGGACGTCAGAAAAATGCAGCTGTGGGGAATGATGTGCGAGTCGAGTTTTTGGTGAAGTTGGAGCTTGAAGGTTCCAAGGGAAGAAGTGGAATGGCAACTGCGACACGCGGCGAGGTTTCTTGGAAAAACGCATGCGACATGTGGGCATCGCACACCGGGGCGCTATTGTGCGCCAAGGTCGTGCAGCAACGGACACGAGGAGGCGGACTCTGCGCCGTCGAGGCTCGTGTTGGGACTGTCGAAATTCCGCTCGACTGGGGTGGCGAGCGCGGCATTAGCGAGCGTGTGAAAGAGTACGCTTGGCATCCGGTCATGGGAAACAGACAAGCTGAGTGTCAGCTGGAACTGGGAGTGGGCTTGGATTACGAGGAGGATGAGTCCGAAATTGAAGAGGGGACTCGCGTACAAGACACTCCCATTGACGATCTGGAAGAGGACAAGTCGGCAGAAACAAAGATTGCTGATGGCAATGATGCTGTTCAAATCGGAGCGAGTTTTCCCTTTGGACTTGAAACAGCGAGTAAGGGGGCGACTGTAGGGGCGTGGGCGACAGTGCGGCAGGCGAGTGAGCTACTACAGCGAGCCTGGCGTGGTCACGTGGCTCGGGGCCTTGCGCTGAGTTGGGCTGCGCGACGACGACTTGCTGGGTTTCGGGCCGTGGGCAGTCAAAATGGGCCTGCAAGGAGCGGGCTTGAGCAGCGGAACAGGGACGGAGTGACTCTGTCGTGCTCTGTTGGAGAGGCACTTCTGCGAAGACCCGCAAGGAAGGGAAACCCGACCGAGACGACCGGGGGACACGATGAGCGGTCGGTGGTGAATCGGCGCGAATGCATGGACCAGTGGATGACGGCGGCAGATTGCCGTGAGGCCTCACACCCATCAACTAAAGTCGACAACCGTAAGGCAAGGCTGCCGAAATTCGATAAGATTTCGCTGATCGGGGGCGAAGTAGAAGCTAGAGCAGGGGAGGGCGGAAGCGCATGGGCGTGGAGCGGTGCCCGCACTCGCGATGCCGCGTGGGGAGAAAATGGGGCGGGCGAGGGCTGGTCGCAAGGATGCGGACTCGCGGCAGGACAAGCGCTGCGTGAAGAATGGGGAGTCGGGGGTCTAGCGAATCGTGGGCTTCGGCAACTCGACACTTTGAGGGCTCGCAATGGCAAGTCCCCCCACAGCTCGGGTTCTGCCGCACTGGAGAACGCGGCAAGCTCTGTCCAGTCGATGCGCCGGTGCAAGATTGAGTCTCACGACGCTGGAGGTGGTCTGGATGATATGAGATGGGGCGCAGGACTGCGGGGAAAGGACATTGGGCACGGCGAATTCAGTGGTGGCTGCGCAGTTGGGGGAGAGGAGCTCTTCAACTTTCGGGGGCATCACTGGGGAAAGGTGCACAGTTGCGCTGCCCGTCTCCTCGAGTCGTAATGTATTGAGGATAGAGTATATAGTTAGCATCCGCTTCGCATGAAATACGGTAAAATGGGCCGTCAGTTGGCGTCCCTCAAAAATTGGCAACGGGCGTGCGAGCAGAACGTCTCCCCAATGTCGGGCGCATCACACCCCAGCACGCGCCTTTCTAGAGGAACCCTGCTCTTTTGCGCTGCCCCAGTAAGTTGGAACAGGCGTGTTGAAGCAATCAAGGCCTTACCGCCCATACTTCTGGAACTCCCAGTCGCGGTTGTCTAGCGGGCACACCTGTTGCACCAGTCTCCGTGTGTGACGAAGAATTCGGGTCGATGCTAGGTTGAGCTGCACCGACAAAATACGTCGCACAGATCAACAAAAGCTAGGAATATTGTTGGGCAGAGCACGCTACCTGCCGGGTCTTGAGCCAGCGCGAGATACAGTGGAAGTGAAAGGCATGGTTGCACTGGCCCCTGCGACCCAGACCAGCAATTACTTCTCGCAAGTCCACGGTAGGTACCAGAAACTGCATCAGGAAATCAACCCCACTTACACGCGTATGCTCAAAGGGCATTCTACGCAAAGGATTGTGCCCGCTCCACCCAGCACCACAACGACGCCTTCGATCATGTGCAGCGAAGTCGAGAAGGGGATGTTCACCATGCAACGGTGCACTCCTCGCTGGTTGCTGACGCCTGGTGTGCCTGGCACTCAATGCCTGCAGAGAAATCAAAGCCCAGTCGCGTCACCAGATGTTTTGTTTCGTGCTATCGGATTGCGCATCATCAACAAAACGCTGACACCAGCGCGCAACTTGCAGGGTTCAAGAAAAAGAAGTCGGCGCTGCTCCCCGGCCTACTTGAGGATAAGGGTAGGGGCTCACAGAGGTCCATAATGTGATTCCGGCAGATCGCGCAATTATCGACCACGATGTCCCATGCCCAGAGGGCAACCTGTCCATCAAACACCGCTTGTCTCATCAATAGGTTGTGGTTTTCACACCATGGGCCACAAAGAACCTGGGATGCATACGCCGCACGGTGCGCAATATGATACGGTGATTACGGGTATTTCATTTTGGCGACCGCATGAGTGCCGCACAGCTTGCGGCATGACGAGGGTGGGTTGAGCGCGCGCGGGAGCGAACGTGTTGGCAAACAATGCCTCAGGCCCTGCATGCGATGGGTGCACAAGCATGGGGGGGGCACAAACCGCGTTCCACTTCTTCACCTCAAAGCGCTTTCCGTCCTTGGCCTCACCAGCCACTGCGACCTGTGTCTCAGCCTGCGCCTCAGCCGGCGCGTCAACCTCGATATCCGCCATTACTCGTTGTTCCAGCGACACCTCTCTCCCCTTGTTAACCCCTCTTTTTCATCGCGAAATCTCTGGGCCTTTTCATAATGATGATGATTTGTCAGTGGCCGCAAACACACAAACCGAGGCAGCGAGACCGGTCTCCTGGCCGCTCCAGCGTCTCCTCCGCTGCCGCAGGACGCGTTTTCCTGCCACAACGGGCAGTCTGGTGGTCAGTCGTTCTGAGGGCATCATGTTGCGCTTTGTCACTGCTGTGGGAGCACTACTGTTCTGCCTGAAATCGTCCCCAACGGCACACGGCCTCCGCGTATGGCAGCACCCAACAGCGCTGAAAGCTGGTTCCGCGCCAGCGGCCCCGACGAATGCTGCAAAGATGCTGGTATCGAACAGCGTGCGGGTTATTTTTCCTTCTGATGTTGCGCAACTGTCTTTCGTTCTGCGTGGCGGGGCAGGTGACGCCGTGCAGAAGTTTTCGTTTCCCTCGAGGGATGGGACGGTGGCCGTTGGCGTTGCTGGCGACTGGAACGGATGGACTCCCCAGCCACTTACACTTGGGGAAGACGGTGTGTGGTCCGCTGACATTGCGGTGTCAGAAGGAGAGCACATGTACAAGTATGTCTTGAACGGCAACGACTGGGTGGTCAGCGACGAGGACCCTGTGGCTCTCGACGCCACAGGCAACATGAACAACGTTCGAACCGCCGTTGCTAGCACTACTGATACACCAGCGTCGTCCATACCTTCGATCAAACCACCCCAGGAGGAGAAAACTGGGGAGACCATGTTGAAGACGGAACCGGAACAGACGGTGACAAAGGAGAATGGGGAAACCGGTGATACGACCACATCTGCCACGTTCGAGGAGGTAGATGAAGTCTTTCTCGCTGCGAAAGAGGCAGCGGAAAAAGCTGAAGTGAAGCTGAGGTCTTTGGAGTCCTCCAAGAATGTTCAGGTGGCAGAGCAGACGCCGGGGGAAGACACGAGGCCATTGGCAGAAGCAACTGAGGCCAGTGAAAACACAGTTGAGACGATGAATGGACGGTCTGAGTTGGACAATGAGCCTGATCGAAGGACGTCTATAGAGGCTATAGATAAGGAACAGAGCGTAACTGCTACTCAACGGTTGGGTCAAGCAGTGCAACCCGTCCGTGAGGCTAAGCAGCTTGGCGACGAAAACGAAACGAGGGCAGCAGCAAGCCGAGTTGCGGAGCCAAAGGTGACAAAACTGGCTAGCCCTGCTATTTCTGGGTCAAAGTCACCAGTGTCCAAGTCCCCGACATCGCCAGCACCGCAATACGAAGACGAGTCTGAGTCGGAGGAGTCTCGAGCGGTCAGTCAGGCGCGGGAAGGAGCGGCGAAGGCAGCATTGCGACGCGAGCAAGAGGCTGCGAGGAGGGCTGAAAAAGCGCTCCATTCGGCTCAAGAATTGGCTAAGGGCATGCGCACGACGAAAACGTGCAAGGGCGGTGCAGCAGATCTGAGAGAGAGCTTGGCACGGTTGCCCGCAGCTGCGCAGGACACTGTTCGCCATGCTCTGGATTCGGCCCGAGCCCTCTTGCGCTCAGCGATGGAGGACAGAAAGGGCTCTGTCGTGGCGGCAGCAAGCGTAATGGGTCTTGTTGCCGGTGTCTTGTTGCCCCGCGCACCTCCACCGCCTCCGCCCCCTCCACCGAAGAGGAGTTTCTTTGCCAAAAAGTAGAAAGACAATAAGTAAAGTAAAGACACAGAGCAGATGCTGAATCAGTGGCATATGAATGTTCCCAGAACTATTTTTTGTACTGTCGGAGAAAGAGTTGCATGGAGCAGCTGAGAATGGCAAGCACTCGACAAAGCTGTTTACAAATGAAGCAGCTATCCGCATCGCGCACCAACTAGCACCGAAGAGCGCGAGCTCACTTTCCCTTCTTGTTCTTTTTCCGGTTGGTGGAACCTTTGGGGGCGCTGTCCATTCCTGCTGCTGCTGCGTATTGCGCCGCATATGGGTCCACGTATCTGCCATTCCAGGTGTAACCTCTCAGTCTCAGCACTCGACGTGACCGTCAACAGCACGCCTCACTCTGCGCAAGGAAACATCTCTAGACGTGGGCAATACCCCGGTTGACGAGAAGCAATCTTGGGGATGAGTGAAGCCACCGCAAGGAAGAGCTGCTTGCGGTTTTTGATGTCAGGGTGCGTTTGACTGCCGTCCTTGAAGAGACGAACTCTGATCCGTCCACGCATAGGCTGCCACTGCGCCTCGTAATCACGCGAGTAGCCCTTATTCTCACCCTCTACGCATCCCTCAGGGAAGATGCGCTTGCACACTTCCATGATTTCCCAAGCCGTGGGGTCGTCGCACGCATGTTCCACTGGTATCCTCCTCCCCTGCCATCGTTCAAACACTCAGAACTGAGAAAGGAAGACTCCCCTCGCCCTGCCCCTCGTGACCGCTCCAACATGACACAAAACTAATGAGAAGCCATCGTGTCAACGGGGTCTTTTTCCAGGGCATGACTAATGCAGACCCCCACAGCTGCTATTTCACTTGCTCTGCTGGTTAAGAGAGTAGGCACTGAAGCGACCTCCTGGATGGTCTTATTCTTGTTAATGTACGGCGAGTAAATGCAGACGGTCCCAGCAAGCTCAGAGCGGTCCTTTGGCTTCGCTACAGCTGGAGCCTTAGCCGCTGCTCCTGCGTCAGGTGACCCAGCTTCCGCGGCCTCATCAGCCATCACTTCCAGGACCCCAAGCGCCAAATATCAGCACCCAAATACCAGCCTCCCGCCCACCACCGAATGTAAGGCTCCACAAAGCCTCGACCGGCGCTTCTGTTTGGAACAGTAACCTCCTGCTCAGCGACACTGTCCGCCACTTACGCTGCGGCAGCGGGGTATGGGGTCTCACGAGGTACTGATACGATCTACCCCCACAATACACAGGCAAAATTCCGAGGATTTTTCCCCACTGGGCTGGGGGGGCCCGCCTCGGGGTGGCCCAGCTCTGGAGAGGCAGTTTGTGTGCGGGGCGGATCCATCGGCCCAGGACCGGGTGCCTCGAAGAATCGCCTGGCGCGTGCTTTGTGCGCGCACTCTCCTCGCGCTGCTCCAGCTCGCCGCGGGCGTCGGTTGATGGGATCCTCTCTAATATTAACCCCGAGTCACAGGGTAGGTAGTCCTCTTCTCGCAAGATTTTGTTGCGTCATACCTTATCGCGTCCCTACAACGATGACGCGATCCTGCAGACCTCTGGCTGTACGAGTTTGCTCGAATGACCCACTCTTCAAATTATCTATCATCTTGCTGCAACTCACACCACACAGTGCAAACAGCAGCCAGGCTGCCATATAGCATCTCAGTCACAGTGAACACTACGAAAGCTACAATTCACATCAAAAGCCCCCCGCTTGTGTAACACATGTATTAATACCTCTCACTACCCGCTGAGGCCACGCCTCCAACCATTGCCAGACATTTTCCCAGCTGCCACCTTGGCATTGCTGCGGAGTTAAGCGCGAGGCCAGGGCTTCGGGTCGGGGTACATATCCCGCAGCTCCTTTCTCCCCCACCAGTGGATCGACGGAATCTTACGGATCGGAGCTTGCGGCCTGAAACCATATGGGTCGTCAGATGACACTCAACATCATGTGTCATTGCTCGGTGGAACCCTCCGTACCAAGAACGCTAGACTCTGAGTCGACACAGGTGAGCACAAAGACCAGAAAATGTTACGCAGCATTGACACAATCCTGCACCTTCTACTCTACTATGCTATCGGCCCCGCTCAACCATCAAGTGGCGACCGGATGGAGTTCCCTTCCTCTACAGATTTGAGCGCGTTCATGAGGCTTAAACAACGGTGGCACAGAGGTTGAAGAACACTCCAAATATCTGTGCTACACCATCTAAGTTCTTCAGAAGGGCG
>ENA-UOXV01002448-UOXV01002448.1-marine-metagenome-genome-assembly--contig:-NODE-2448-length-24284-cov-7.238557_pt1 | contig 24284 bp, 30 predicted proteins | sample MGYA00238165_ERZ766961 | MGnify/ENA primary metagenome ERZ766961 (study PRJEB28924, sample SAMN03173240) | marine metagenome | biome: Marine; feature: Water; material: Subsurface seawater | place: North...
GCCGTCTCCTGCCCCCGCCGCGCCAGCGCCCCCACCAGCCCGCTCTGCCCCTCCGCCCCCATCGTCGCAAGCGTTTAAACTTTTTACGGGGTTTCGTGTGAGACGCCAAAAAGAGAAGACGGAGAGCGAAGACACTGGCAAAATGGCGGGAAGCATGGTAGAAGGCACCTCCACTACCGCAGTGTCCCACCCGCCTGTCAAGGATCAGCCCGAAAAGGTCGATGATACGATTGTGCCTGGGGTGAAGCGCGACATCGAGTCGGCAGGTGAAACGAATAGCGTGGAGGTTGAAGGGGCGAAGAGAAGCAAGATTGAGCCCAATGAAGAAGCGGCACACCAATCAAAAGGACTCGAATCGATGCTGCCACCTCCACCGCAGCAAGAGGCCGATGCAGTAGTGGAGCAACTTTGTGGTACCAAGCTGACACTCGGGACGAAGCTTGAAGTCCTATGGGAGGTCGGAGATGATGCAGACGAGGAGGCGAAGCCGACCGCTGTGTTCTGGCCGTGTCACATCGATGCGCTAGTTGGTGCGCACGCTGAACTGGGTCCGCTATGGAAGCTGAAATACCAGCAGAAGGATGTGGAAGGTTCCTCTTTTCCAGCAGAGGAGCGCGTCGTGGCGTTTTCTGCGCCGCACATGCTTGTTGACACTGGCGGCGAAAATCCCGACGGGGAAGAAGAATCTCGCCTCATCATGCAGTGGCGCATCGAAGGCACGACGCCCGAGCTCGAGGAATTGCTACCTGCTGGGACCACGGTGTGGGTGCGTGCCGCTGAGGCAATTCCTGCGGCTTTGCCGTCCGGTGACAATGCAGAGGCTGCAGAGGTGGGCGAGACTGGAGAGATTGCGACGATGCATGCCGACGGAACGTATCTGGTGGCCCTGGACAACGGTGAATCTCGAGATCGGGTGAAGAGGCAGCTTCTTGAGGTCGTTGATGAAGAAGATGGGGTGCGAACCCAGCCGCACAGGAGGGTTGATGCTTCAATGATTTTGTGACCTTGGGAGCAGAGCAGGCACCATGCGAAAAGTAGATGATAGTGCGGCGACATTCATGTGAAGTTGCTCGCAGGTTGTCGCTGACTCGATCGACAGCTTTTTTGAGCTATTCACTTCACAGATTATGCAGGTGCGTTGAAATCAGGCGCGCTCGAGTCCGACCCGAAAACGGGGAAACAGCATCCCCTGAGGAAGTCTGTTCTCACTCCTGATACAGTAACACTGCGTGGCGCATGATTATGCAGGGTGCGACTTACAGAAATTTGCCGACGGAAAAGCAGCGAATCGCAGCGGACAAGTTTGCGTCTTGGAGGCCGATCTTCAAAGAGGAGCTAGAGGCCCTGACAGAGGGACAAACGTCTGACTACGTGGTTACGGGCGAAGATATTCACAGCATCATCCCAAAGGTGAAGCGTTGCACTCTATCCTACTGTGTTCTTTCATCTATGCTGGTGCTCTTCACCTCCTGGGTTGAACGGTATGGATAGGCGCACCCGCAACGGCTGCAGTCATTGGTAGACTTGCCCTCTGAGCGCTGGGCGGTGCGACTTCGTGCAGGTTATGCGGCGCGCTGCAGAGCTTGAAGCAGGACAAGGGCTGGTCCCGAAACCTGCGGGGCTCCAAGGTTAGCGTTTTCGATTAAAGTAGCACGAAGAGCGCGATGGACAGCGCCATACTTTCGAAAAGATCAGGGAGGTGGAGATGCGTCGCACGAACGGCGGAATCTGGGATAGAACAGTGTGGGAGGGGCATGCATCGACGCTGGGGAGAGAGCGCGCACCGAGACGAGACTTGATGCGCAACAGATATAATGAATATACACATCGGCAATATGCTGTGTTTGGCATCGATGGAGCGAGGGAGATGCAATCAATAACTTCGTACAAGACCGGCTTACAGACCAGAGACAAGACCAGGAAGTGGACAAAAGGAAGACCCAAAGCAGGGCCTCCTCAAACACTATCTAGCGCCTCACCAGAGGACGCCCCATCAGCAACCGGAACGACCAGCACCTGAACCAACGGAGGACCAATGGCAACTAGAGGAGGAGGAAAGGTCACCACGTCGGGGAAGTGACAAGAGTCGAGCGCACGCATGCAACCAGCCTTCATGGCGACGAGCAAGAACTCTGCCTTGAGGCGCGCAAGCACCGCGCCCCGCAGCTGGATGGGACCCGCACCCATGACCTTCATGCTCCATCCTTGATGGCCCGACTGCCTGTCCGCCGTGCCTGGATCGCCCGCACCGTCTGCGTGGCAAGGAGCTCCAGGAAGCGGAGGGTGTCGGCGTGCGGTATGCCGGAGGTAGACATCAGGGGCGCGAACCGGTGTAGACACATTTATTAGATTCGCAGGACATGGATGTGCATGCCACGAGGCCGTTCTGGCCTGATCCCGTCCAGAGTCTCACCCCGCTGGAGAGCCACTCTCCGCGCGGGGAAGTCACTGAATGGGACCATTCATGGTTCTCATCCCGCTGCAGCAGATGCAAGAAATTGTAAAGCTGTTGAGGAAACAAATTGATTCGAGTTGAATCATCATACCGGTCCAACGTAGTGGAGGGTGGAGCCAACAGCGCGGCAGGCGCGGCGCGGCAGGAGCATTGTGTCAGGATGCAATCCCCCGCGCGAGATGCTTCTCTGGTCTCGGGCACCGGAACTGCAAGTCCAAGCCAGCCAGGTGGCAGCGAAGATGCGTTGCAGGGGAGAAGCGGGGGCGCTCGGCGAACCTCATCCAGCTTTTTGGGGCGGCTAGCTAGCAGCGCGGACTCCACAGGAACCAAGAAAAGTTTGCGTGGTGCGATCAATGCGATTAAAGGGGTAGGACGGTAGCAAGCCAATCCCATGTCGAACAGCCGCACGCTCCAAACCTGTCCTACGCCCCAGGGTTCCTCCTAAGCTGGCCACCTTCCGCAGGATGAAGAAAGAGGCAAGTAAGGCGAGCAAGAGGAACGAGATGACAGATGAGCAGCGACAGCGCGCCTTGGACTTAAAGCGCTTCGAGCGCAAGAAACGAAAGATCTCGCAGCGGATGCAGACGGTCAAGGAACTTGAGCAAATGCGGAACACAGTAGGTTCGAGTCTCGGTGGGCAGTGGATCGACCAGAAGTGGGTCCCTTCTGCTGGACTTGGAGTGAAAGCTTCGGAAAATTTTTCGACTCGAGAGTTCATCATCGAAATAGGGCTCTACCTTCTGTTTCTTGTCGCTTTCACTTGGCTCGTGTTCTCGGGGCGCTCAAATCGCACCCTCGTTCTGTATGAGAAGCTCTGGCGTCAGATTGTTCATTCGCGTCTCGGACACGTGCGCACACCTGATGAAATCTTCGTGGGACTTCAGGGACTGCTTTTGCATGACCTTGACAACTCAACGCAGACTCGCGCCTACCTCGCCGGATACATCGCGTCGGACATCCCCGCAGGAGTCCTCGGCAGCACCCCGATTGGCGAGATTCGCCTTCGTCAGGTTCCTGCACACCTAATCCGTATCGTGCCAAAATCAAGCGTTATGAACGGAGCGCCTGATTCTCCCGCGGAACCAGGTACGGACGATGGGTGGTCCTGATGTTTGCTCTCGGACAAATGCTGCTCTTGTCCAGCAGGGCCTGGTGAGGGGTGGAATCAACTGCTACCCGCCGTGGACGAAAAAGAATGAAGAGAAGGTGAGTAAGGAAGCCTTCTACTCTATAATGCACCGCTGCCCGCTAGCGCCCGACAACTTACATTCCCGCGCATCGATCTCGCAGTTCTACGAAAAATCTCAGGGCGTGGCGGGCGATCGTGGGAAGGCGGAGTGGTATACGCGAATTGAAGCTCTCGAAATATCGTCGAGAATTATCAAGGGTCGCTACGGAGACTACCCTGGCGGTGGTTTCGTTGCAAAGTGGCCCCTCCCAGATTCCCGAGAGAACATCAAAATTCTGCAGAACTCGCACTGGGTAGATCTGAAAACCCGTGCTCTCGTGCTAGACTTCGCCTTCTTCAACACCGATCAGGCTCTGTTTCTTTCCACAGAATGCCTTTTCGAATTTCCTGGGCATGGCGCAGTCGAGCCGCGCATTAGCGTCAACGCGGTAGCGCTCATCCGTTACCCTGTCACCGGGCTATGGGACCTCGTCCGCATTGGCGTCATGTGCTTCGTGTATCTCATGGTTGCCTACTACATCCTCGACGATGTTGAATACTGTCGCAAGAAGGGCCTCGCAAAGTATCGAACTTTTGGTTGGCCGCACATCGATGTCATGAACATCTGCCTCTTTGTCGTTTCAGGCGGCTGGAAAGTTGCCAACCAGGTTCTCGTGATGCTCGCAATCCCAGAGGACTCCTCCGACGAGGTTGTGCTCGCACGTGTGCGCGCAACAGCTGAGTCATTGCAAAATGAAGACTACATTGTTGGCTTCAACGGACTCCTCCTTTGGATTAAGCTTTTCAAGTACATCTCAATCACGAGGCCAATGGTCCGCGTTCTTCAGGCTATGGCCAAATGCGTCAAGGATATTGCATCGTGGGGAGTACTCTTCTCCGTGGTGCTGCTAGCATTTGCAATGCTCGGCTATCTGCTCGTTGGGAACCAAATACGTGACTTCTCGACGCTTCGAGGCTCAATGATCACGATTGTGCGAGCTATGTTTGGGGATGTCGACTTCAACTCGGCGTATGAAGTGGCTGGCATTTGGGGTTTCGTGTATCTCATTGTATGGCTCATTGTGTCGAACGCGATTCTGCTGAATCTCGTAATCGCCATCATGATTGAGGTTTATCGGGTTGTGCAAGAGGAGGAGATTCTACATCCGACGCCCACACGCCTTGAGCAAATCCTCGATGACCTGCGTCGGCGACGGGAGGAGTGGGAAGAGCTGCGTCACGAATACGACAGCAAGAATCCCGAACTTGCGGCAGAATTCAAGAAGCCAGGGAGGGTGATGGCCTTCTTCTTCTGGATTTGGACCATCGTCAGGGAGCGCCGCATCGCTGCCGAGCACTTCGATGATATGCAGGATGAGGAGGTTGAAGAGGAAGACGTGAAACAGGACGAGGAACCTCCACCTGCGAACGACAAACCGCAAAGTGGGGAATGGAAGCCTTGGCCCTCGCGCGTGGCACCGGCACCAGACGAGCTCAGAGACCAGAAAGAATACGCCAGGGGGAGAAAGTGACCGCACGTACTCGTGCACAGCAGTGCACGTAGGCGAGACACGTCCGGTCGACTGCTGGGCGGGTCAAGATGTGAATAGGCGAGATAGCAGATGATTGTATGCGGGAAGCAATTGACACCAATGTATGTAGGGTACAACAACAAGTGCACCGTGGTTGGCAAGCAGCGAACCACCTCCTGGTAGCGCCTCAAGCCTATCGGTTGAGCCACGGACGCTCGCGCGACGATGCCATCGACTCGTGTTCGTCGGCAGGGAGGATCACTGTGCCACAACGGCGCGCGATGAGATTGGCAGCGTAGCTTGCGAGCTTGTAGCAGAGAAACAGAGAGCGAAGGAGCCCGGCGACAACAACGATGCCAAGTACAGCGCTGGCGGACGAGTCGCCACGAGCGGGGCCGCGGAACAGATTCGGATGGTAGCCGATGAAACCAAACCCGCGCATTGGCAGCAGAATGACCTGCACGTTGGGGCGGGCTGAGTGGTCTGCAGCATGGAGCTTCTCGCGTGCGCTGTCTCTCGGGGGGTTGGACGGGCAGACTGACCAGCGTGGAGAAGCCGAGAATGCCGATACCGATGCAGCCCCACTGCACGTGCTCCCACCAGTTCTCCCAGAGGTGGTCCAGGCTCATCACTTTGCCCATAGCCTCCTCCATGGCTGTCTCGACGTCGCCCCCCTTCATGCCAGCCGGCGCATCCCATGCGATACGCACCCACCTGACGACGAACCCTGCCAGAAAGATGCCAAGGCAGAAGAATACGAGCGCAGCAGCGCAGACCACGCCGCGAGCGGAGATGAAAGACGCAACTCCCTTCTTCTGGATGCGATACGCATATGCACACTGATCGCAGTGTGTCGAGGACGCCGCATTTGAAGACATCTTGCGCCAAGTCTCGAGGCAGCCCTGGTGGATGAAACGCATCGTTCCCTTGCAACGGCACGGCGTGAAGAGGCGGCCCTGCTCTGCTGCCTCTGCCTCGGTGCACTGGCAGATCCGGCATACCGGCTCGTCTTCTATCGGGGGGGCACTGCTGCCGCCCGCCGCAGTCGCCAGCGCGTCGCTACCTCCAGCCACACTCGCCTCGCCAGGAACTCCGACGCCCCGCCACGCCCGCGGCCGAAACCTTGTAAATAGCCCCTGCACCATCCGCTTGTCGTCATCCTTCTTGTCATCCCTCCCAGCCCGCTGCTGAGCCTCCTCTGGTGCTGGCCACATCGCCCGGAAAGCTCCCCACAGTCTCGCACCTGCACCCCGATCCTCACCAGCCCTCGCAGCAGCAAGTGCCCCGGCTGGCTCGGCCCGCCGTCCCAGACCATATGCAAGGACCTCTGCATCTCCAGCCGCCTCTGGGGCTCCGTCCTGGGGAAAGCCTCCCCCCCGCACCACGACAAGGTCCCGGCGCTGTCGCCGTCCGTCGCGCTTCACCAGCGACAGCGTCAGAGTCACATGCGACCCACGCCCCATGCGCGGCGCACCGCTGAGCCCCAGCATGCGAGAAGCAGCGGCTGCTGCGTGCTGCGCGAGGGACAGGCGCGGCTGCCCGTGACAGGCTGCGGCGAGGGCGGCAAGGTCCAGCCGAGCTAGGGCCACGCCGTCGATGGCTAGGAGCTCGTCGCCCTCCCGCACCCGGTGCCGCAGCGGGCCGTCCCCCGCAACGTCCCCGACCAGGTATCGGAACTCCCGCGGCGTCCCCGCAACACGGTCGCCCCAAAGCCGCTGCCGCAGTATCTGCTGCGCGCGCGCCAGCCAGCCTTTTGGATCCGCCAGCGGCGGGGGATCCTTGTCGGGGCGCGCATCGACTTGCACAAGCTGCAGGCCCAGCAGCCACGATCGGTGCGAGCAGTATAGGTACCGCTTGCCCGGTAAAGCGTTGACCTTGTCGCTAGACGTCAGGCACTGTCGGGCGTAGAGCACAACAGCGGCGGCGGGGATGACCGCGGCGAGAAGAACGACGAGGAGCAGCGCGATCGGGTCGTGCACCATGAAGTCTGACAAGATCGCGAGCAGCGACGGTGCTGCGAGCCGTGCACGCACGGCGGTAATACGCGAGAGGACGTGAAGGATGTCGGAGGCAACTTCGAGGATGTCGAGAACGGCGTGGACGCCACCGAGCTGCACGAAGAAGCAGAAGGCAACGAGGCAGAAATACCCTGTGCTGGAGCAAGCCGCTGCAAGGTCATCCGCGACGGAGCGTCTGAGAGACGCGAGTCCGGCCCGTGCAGCGTCGCGGAGCGAGGCGGGACCATCGCCGTCCTCGAGCTGCTGCAGCACATCCGTGGCGTCCACACTACAGCAGAGAGCGCGGAAAGAGCGTCGGTGCCGCGCGAGAGTATCGATCGCGGCCACCGCCGCGGCGCGCACCTCCCCGTCACCACGCGAAGCCATAGCGACGAGACGCTCGGCTACACCAAGGTCTGGGAGGACGCGGTCGACGGCGTGGACCCACGCGAGGGCAGCAAGGGCGTCGGCGACGTGCGAGGCGGGCTGGTCGAGCTCTGTGAGCATCGCTGACAGTGCCTCCGGCACCTGGTGCGGAAGGCGCAGCGACGGTCGCTGTCCGCCCAGAGTTGCAAGGCACAGGGCCGCGGCAGCGCGAGCTTCGCGGGCAGCCTGCGGCGAAACAATCAGCGCGCAGAGCGCGGGAGCGGCGATGGTGACAAGGCTCTGCGCCTTGACCTGGAGCAGCGAGGTAGAGTGTCGTGTGTGCGCTGCGTGCTCAGCAGTTACACGGCGCAAATCCAGCCTCACCTGCTCCAGGCGCAGCGGCATGTGCTCCGCCTGCGGCTCGTAGAGCCGCATGTACGCCAACGTGCAGACCAAAGTGTTGGCGAGCACGGCCAACAGCACAGCGGAACGCCGAGCACGGGGCGAGGCTGGGTCCTCGATAATTGCAGTGCAAAGTCTTGCAACTATGTCGTAGAACAGCGGGGTATGCTCGGTTTCCCACTCTAGTTGCGTGGCCAGCCGCACAAGCAGATTTGCTGCGAGAATCCCCCCTTTGCGCCGTGCCTCCTGCCCCTCCTCGCCCGCTTCTGCCTCGCCACCGTCCAGCCCGACGGGTGGACCCAGGGCACCGCCGCCCCAGACCACAGCGACCAGTGCACCAACAAGTCCCGTTTTGCACACAGCCTGCCGAACGCGGCACGAACATTGCTTAGGAAGGACAGCAGCGAGCGCCTGGAGCGTCTGCAGCCGCAGATCTGCCGCGTTCGAACCGGTCTGCCCGAGCGTCCGAACCACCGCTAGCAGCACAGCTGTCGGGTCACGTCCCAGCAGTAGCTCATGCACGGCCTGCGTCACACTTTCCCGCGCCGCACCGCCTGGCACGTAAAAACCTCTATCCTCTCCAAGTGGATTGCCCACACCCGCCCCTGCCCCCGGCGCTGGAGATGCCATCAACGCGATGAGCTGCTGGACTGCGGGGACCGACACCAGCCCTGCCGCCGCCGCGTCACTCCCTGTAGCTACGTGCACCAGAGCCGTTGCCGCGCACTCCCGCACTCCACCCTGCATCTCTGCTCCGCGAATTGCAGCCCATCCACGAGCGGCCTCCGCACCCTGCAGCCCTACACCACCCGGCAACACCTCCTCTCGCGCTACGCGATCGTTCCCGTCTTCCCCGCCTCCGTCTTCACCGCCCAGTCGAGCATCGGCATCGCCCTGCCGCGCGTTCATCGCGGGATCTGCGCTCTCGGAGAGGATTGCGAGGATTGTGGGGACTGCTCCCATCGTCCCGAGCAAAATTCGGTGCTGCATACGGCGTTGAATAGCGCGCTGCAGCCCACGATAGAGTGCCCACGCGAGAAATACAAGCGCTCCAGCAAACGCCAAGTCGAACGCGACGTTCGCCTGTTTCCCGCCGTCAACATCGCGCACCATATGCATCAGACATTGAGTAATCGCTGGCAGGGCGGGGGCGGGGCACACCGCGTCGATAGCTTCTGGTACAAAGTCGTCCTCGTCAGTGTATAACGCCATGAAGAGCCATGGGGTCCACAGCGACGGCACGCTTGCTGCAATAGTCTCTTGTTTGGAGTTGTCGGACATTATCGAGAACTGCGGCAGTCCTGCAACGACGAGGTCGACGGCGAGGAGGTACAACACAGCAAGGAAGCAGTACGTGAGCCAGAGGGCTGCGTGCACGATCTGTCAGCCACAGAGCAGAGACACAGCATGCCTGCCGGTGTCATGTTTTGCAGTAACACTGGTACCAATTCTAGCGGCTAGCGGCTAACGACATGAAGGCAAGAAGCGTATAAGGCCTCCGAAGTGCTATGAGCGGCCCTGTTGCAGCAATCTGGCAGATCAAGACAACTGAGGCATTGCAAAGGGCGCAGCTGGACCTGCAAGAACAATCAGGCTCTCGACGAAGCAGCGCACCGGTGTCTGAGTCGTACTCGACGCAACCTGCCAAGCCAACTGCTGCAGGCTGCGCACCGCCTCCAGCTGCGCCCCCGCCCCTGCGCCCCTGTTCGCCTGCACTTCCCGTAGCTTGTCGAAGAGCACCGTGGCTTCGTCGTGCTGGCGCGCCCAGATCCTCCGCCAGTGGAATTCCCAGCCGCCCCACGCGACGACGGTCATCCCAATGACCGAGTATGACATGGGCCCGTCGGCAAGGAAGAGGTAAAATAGAACGAACCAACAAGCTCCCATTACCTTTGACGGGAGTGAGAGACGCACAGGCGCCATCTCGATCTCCTCCTTGCCCATCGGGTGCGCAGTATCCAAGCTTATTGCCAATTCATGGGCGTCGTGGCCACCGCGCTCTGCTGGCGCCGGAGTGTGCGGCGCCGCCTGGGTAGCTCTTTGAGACTCAGCTCCATCTTCCGCCATCCCTGAGCTTCCGTGGGGAAATGGCGCAGAGGGGGTGGGACTGGCGCAACAGCCTTGCCGAGGCTAGGCTACCGCACTTGTGGGGCGCTCGCAAAGAAGTGCCCTGCGATAGCGCGGCGGAGCGCAGCAGCGCACGTCCGCCCCCCTCCCCCTTTAACACTTGGGCTATGACGACTGAAACGTTCTGGGTTCTTCTCATCGATGACTTTGCCTCAGAAGTTGCGAGGGTACGAAGCTTGGGCTAAACGGTTTCCGGGCTGGGTGTGGGCTCTGACTTCGGTGCCGGTCCGGCAGCAGTGCCAACATGACGTGGGTGATGCGCTGGCGCGAACGTGTCATCGCCAATGAGAGTAATGAACGGAAGGACGATCGGGGAAATCGCAAAAATACGGTTTTCGCCCAGGCCCTGAACCGGTGCACCCGCGGCGCTTTGTTGCGAACTCTGCCGAGGTGCCATGGGAGCGCAGAGGAAGGTTACTCGGCGGGACGCTGACACGTGATGCCGCTGTCAGATCGATACCCTCAAGAAGCAGCAGCTACGGCTGACAAGGCAGATTCAGGTAACTGGCCGTTCGAGCCCGCGAGATCTTGTTCTGAGCCATGCTCGGCACCGATCCTGCCTTGGAGTGAGCGGACTCCAGACCTTCTTCCCACCCGTTGTGGCTTGAGCGCAAGAAGCAACATCCGGGCCCTACGCAAGAAAAATATCATCTGCTGACTTGCCGGAAGGGCTTCAAGATGCACCAGTAGGGGCGTCCCTCTGATGATGTCTCGCACTATCGACAGTTCCACGGCGAAGAGTACGACCGGCTAGTGGTGAATGCATCGCTGCGCAAGGCTCCGACACAGAATGGCTCCCAACGGCGAGGTTTCATTGCGAGCGCACAAATGGAACATCGCTCAGAGCTGGCATTGCGCCCTCCGGACCGCCAAATCTACTCGCGGGTTTACTCAAAGGTGGACAAAGACCGGTGGCGTCTCGACGAGGCACGCACCTGGTACAACAAAAAGGCCGATGAGAGACGAGAACCCTGGCTCCCATTGGAATCATATGGGTACAAAGCCGTCGGCTATGGTCGTACACTCGAAAATGGTGCCGACCCTCCAGCTTGTTCGCGAACAAGCGGCGTGTCCAATTTTCGAGACAAAGGCGATACGATCGCGTGTGCCACGTGCACCAAAATCTTCTCTGAAATCCTTTGATGGCTTGCTGGCAGGGACTTACATTGCTCCACCACAGCAGCGTCCGTTTCCAGAGCTTTTGCCTTTGCCTCCTGATGCTCCGCGCATCTCGGTCAGCGCGTGCCAGGCCCGGGAAGTCGCGAGGCGGTATGCAACCTCCCTCTCTGTCCTCTGAGCGGCGTCAGTTGGTAGACAGGCTCCAAGCAGCTAAGGCCTGACGTGCTTCCTACGTGTCTGGCAGACCTCCCCGTGAGCACCAGTACCACTGGTCAGACTTCACGGGAAACTTGAGCCAGCAACTCGACAAGGTTCCAAAGCATCCTCTGTACGGGTGTCTTGACGTGTGTGCACCACCTTTTCGGAACCCGCCGCCTCCTAGCACAGCAATGTCGTGACCCTTTCCCAGTTGGGAGGGTCTGAGGGTTGCAGCTTCGACTACGTGTCCGACGGGAGAGAGGGACCAGCGTTCCCAACGTTCTATCTCAATGCGGCGTGACTTATTGCCAGGTAGACAAGAATAGAAGTCTCTCTTAGGGTCCGAAGTTTGTGTTATCTAGCGTAAAGCAGAAGAATCCAAGGGCATGTGTAAAAGACCACAACCAGCGGCGCACGCGAGGATTCGAGAGGTTGTAAAACACATCTTTTATTGAATGTGGAAAGGATCAAAAGAATCGGACAGGGGATAAATGCAGCAAGACAAGCACTTCTGGGGCAGTTTGGACTGTACAGATGTCTCTTCCAGCGGCTTCAGCGAAGGAACAGACCACAGAATGAGGGTGGGGTCAGTCACCGTTGGATACCTTCCATGGATTCGCGGAGAAGAGCGCACTCCCCAGACGGGTGGCGTAGGTGCGGGGCTGTGCCGCTATGGTATTGGTGTCTCAGACCGTCTGGCTTGAGAGTGACTTAAAGAGTCAGATCATCCGCGTCGTAACAAGGAAAAGGCGGCCGGGAGAGCTCAGGGTTCGCTCCCGAAGATCATCACGGATTTAAGAACTCTGTCCTGGAAGGTACCTGCACATGCAAAAAAGCAACACGGTTAGAAATAGATCTTGCGAGGTCACAATTTTTGGCGATACCATCAAGATGAACCGCAGCTCAAGCCGGTCCCATTGCGCGAGACAATCTAGCCTCTCATAACGGGAATCCGCACTCAGCGCCGCTTAACCATCTAGCCGTGGCGCAATAAACTCAGAATCGCGCGAACACCAAGTCTACCGTACACTGCCTCGAAAATTACCCGCAACACAATCCCTGTGCCGAAGCCAGGCCGCGCACGGGGGAAGGGGGCGGGCATGTTCACAGAGACACCTGGGGAAAAATTCACTCATCCTGGGAACATTTTTTTCGGCGAAGCCATTTTGGGGGATTTTGTGTGAACCGTCTCTCAACCTCATATCGTGCCGGCGGGAGGGGAAGGGAAGGCGGCGCACGGCAGCGGGACACTACAAGTGTGCTGCAATGGAGCGTGCCCTTGCCCTTGCCGAGGCTAAGCATGCCGGAGCCGTTGTTTCGGGCGCCAGCAAGTTCTTCCCCAACCCACCCCACAAGATCCATACGTGCTAGCCCGGATTTCCTTTGCCGATCTCCGAACTCTACCGCCTCGGTCGCTGGGAAGCAGTTGCGCGGTTGGTAACGGTTTGATCGATGCAGAGTCGTGGTGACAGAAAAGGAGGCCCCGTATGTTGCGCTGGAGACATCCATGGGAAAGGTCGTAGTGGAACTGTAAATGCCCCCCAAATCGGAAAGTATCACCCGAATCGGAAACTTCGTTCCGAGAGCGTGCTGATTTTGCCCAAGGCTATGAATAAGTAGAGCATGCCTTCTGCCCTCCCTACCAAAAGAATGCGCCCTGATTGTCTCGCATACTTTCGGTCTGAGACTTGCTCCAGAACCTGTGTTGGAGGATTGCAGAAACGCCTGAGCTCTGACACAGGTACTGGAAGCATGCACCCAAAACGTGTCAGAACTTTGCGTCACTCGCGGCTAGGGGTGAGTCTTCACACACAATCTTGGATTGATTCTGATGACGAGTCGACGATGCAAACTTAGGATAGGGAACATCAGTGGTGTAGCTTGCGCAGTGTTCGATGGTACTGTACAGTATGTTTTGTGGCTGACGTTTTCATGACCGGCCGTTTCATGATTTCCAACACTTGACCGCATCAATTCTACTAGGGTACTACTCGGGTGTGAAATTCCACCGCATCATCCCGGGCTTCATGATCCAGGGAGGCGATCCCACTGCGACAGGTGATGTCCTTGCCTGTCCCAGCTTCCAGTCGCGTTGAATGACAACACAATGTGGAAACGCGGTACTCCCACGCTTGGCATGTGGAATGTATCTCGTGATATTCTTATTTTGCCCTGGCAATATCCTCCAGGCAAGGGTGGTGAGTCCATTTACGGGGCCAAGTTCGAGGATGAATGCCACAAGGAGCTCAAACACACCGGAGCTGGCATCCTCTCCATGGCCAATTCAGGGCCGAACACAAACGGTTCCCAATTTTTCATCTCACTCGCACCAACTCCTTGGTTGGACGGTAAGCACACCATTTTCGGGCGAATCGCAAGCGGCATGCAGGTGGTCAAGCGCTTGGGCCAAGTCGTCACAGACTCAAACGATCGGTGCCTGTCCCGCCCCCTCCCGATTCCCAACGCTTTCTCGCGCGGTACTGTGCTCGCATCGCTCACTCTCTCGACTCTTGCTAGGCCCGTGGACGCTGTCAAGATCCACAAGGGTGTTCCGGCGCTGACTCCTTCGTGAGCGAGGAGGCACCCCCTCACGCTGCCTGCTCTCGAGAGTCACGAGGCCGCCTGCGCCATCGATCGGAAGTATTGCAAGGAGCTATATCCTGCCGACAGCTAGGAGGAATGTGGCAGGTCGAGAAGAGGGAGAGTCGAGCGAATTATGCTGTAGTACATTTCTGAACTCTAGGCCGGCTTCTTGCTGCAGGTTCCTGCTTGGGCCATAATATGCGCCCGCCCAAACAGCAATTCAGAAGACGTAGCCACGACAGTCAATCGCGCCGCAGTGACACTCCAACTGACGCGACACTGGAAACGCTGCCTCGCCATCGTTGCTGGTGTAACAGTACAGCAGCTCCTCTCCCGCTTTGATTGCACGGGTCGAGATGAGCGCGACACGGACTGGGGTCAACCTGCGAAATTGTAAGGGCCAGCCAGAGCAAGGATTGAAATCCACTGACCTGAGATTGACCTTACCATGGCATGCGTGGTTCACGAAGCGAGCTGCACACCCAAGTGGAACTTCATGTCTTATCTCTTGCCGTGAAGTTCAGTATACTGAGCGTAATGAGCGCTTTCAAACACAATTTCAGCGAGATGCTAAAAGATACAACACCACACTTACCCACGTTGCCAACAGTCGTCGCATCGATCGAGAATGCCGGAGCGTCAGGAACATTTGCTGTCGGGATGCAGAACATGTACGAGCCCTGCAGGGTACCACAACGCCATCATCCCTTAATCAGGGGCTACGTGACGCTTGACTAGGCACCTGGGTAGAGATCAGAGTGTTTTCTTCGTGCTTCGGTTCTTACCTGTCTTCCCTCATCGCTATACAGCTTTTCACGGCGCTCTGTCTCAGCTCTCTTGATGACTTGACCCACGTACTCCATCACCGGCTGGTCTGGGGGTATTGGCTCGAGCGCCCTGACGCCCCAACCACGTGCTGTCTTCGTGTCATACACCTCGACTTGATAACGAACCCCGTTTGATAGAAGTTGCTTTTCCAGGCTGCACAGCATGGAAGAGACTTCAGTCACCTTTATTGTCCAAATCCATCGTGACAAGTTTTGCTGGACCTGGTATGCTCTTCTCTCATCAAATCGATACAAGCGATCATAGCCTGAAACAAACACAGTAGTATCCTTCAGCGACTGAATTGCGTGTCGCTGAATTGAGATCTAAGCCAGATTGGCGTTCTGGGGACGAGTATCAAGTGAGATAGTCCAAAGAGCGTTTGAACCTGCTCCTTTCGCATTCGATTGCTATGTTCCTCCGGACCCTCCGGAGGATACTCCGGGACCATTTCGCAAAACGGAATGTAACGCACCACATCCTGTGAATGGGAAAGGTGTCGCGTCATTTGGCATCACTTGAAAAAATGGCAAAATCGTAGATTTAGTTTTAGGAGCCAGAGCCTCACAAATTTGCTCCAGTGTCTAGAGCATTTGACATTTATCTCCCAGAAGTACGATCTGGCTGCATCACTGAAGAATCCACCACCAAAATCACCCTTTGGCTCTGCGACCAATGTCCTGTAAAGATATCGAAGTATTCAGCATACTAGGTTGACAACCGCATCACCCCATGATAATCATGAACACAACGTTGATAGAAACTCTGCGCTGTGGAGTCAAGCGACGCTCAGTGGTGAAACAGATGGAACATACTTGAAAAGCTCAACTCGGGTCATCTCTGCCGCTTCGTGACCCTGCACCAGGCTCTCAGATTGAGACAGCAGGCTGCTGTGATAGAGCACGCGCGCACTTTCGCACGCACAGAGCGGCATTGCACGGTTGGGGTGCTTGTGCATGGGCTGCTTGCGAACTTCGAAGTGAATAAGGAAGTTGCCGGAGTCTTGATTTCTGGAAATCACCACCCCAGAGAATACTCCGTACCTGCCACCAATATTGTGAAACTGCGTGTTCCAAGTGTGGGAAATGTGCGGAGAAGCAGTTCGGTTCGGAAATCGCGCAAAGATTCATGGCAAATGTGCTCTCTGGGACCCACCCGCGGTAGTGCTTTCGAACGGAGCGACCTTCCAGGTGGTGCGCAAATGGCCCTTCACCAGCATTCCACGCAGGAGTACCAGCTTGGTCCTGCTTCATTCGTGCAACGTAGTCGACCGAGTGGATCTCATTCCCCCTCCACTGACTCTCGTCGTTGTGTTCTTCGCTTGAAGGAAGAGCTGAGTCTGCAGGCGAGCCCGTTCCAGAAGCTGTCTCTTCTCCATCTTCCGAATTGTTCGGCCGTTCTCCATTTTGCCCCTGTACCCCTGAGCTCTTGGCCGCGTAGCTGGGCCTCTGTCGGGAGCGCTTGTTCTTCCTCCCTTTGAGCCTTTCCTTTGCAACTAAAGCAGCCCGGCGCGGGTTCTGCACGCGCTCCTCCAAAGCACGCTGCCTCTCCGTACACCTCGACTCGCCCAGCCCGTCAAGTTCCCCGCCATCCGGCCACGAAACATCAAGAAAAATCATTTCGTGTGCACGGTCAGGTAAACTAGGGCCGACAAGGCTCCCACAGCCACTCTGAAGGGATCTAACAGCTGAGCACCGTCCGGTAATGTCTCCTTTTGACGATGCACGATGACGTTTGCCCGCCAACGATTGTTGGTCTGAGGAAGCTGACCATTCTGTTGGCGTGTCCTCAAGAATGCCACGTCCACTTCGCAACGCTTCCGCCACAGCCTCCTCCTCGCCCGCGCTGAACGTTTCTTTTCCGCTCAGCATCTCGACGATACGAGAAGTTTCTTTTGATGGCATTGCGTGCCAAATGCATACTACTGCCGCTGCCAGACGCGGTGACGACCACACCTCGTCAACCACCCCTGCGTCGATGCTCCTGCAAGCAGCGAGTCGGCGGGCAAGCGGGAGCACTAGGAAGTAAACCATCAACACATACATTGTCCGCACATCTTCTACAGTTTGCCATGCCCCCGGAAGCACCTCGTGCACGACGTCCAGCGCTCTCACGCCGTACTGCTCCACAGCTCGAAATACAATGTCGAAATCAGCCATGATCCAACGCTCCAACGACACCGAGCCTGGAAGCACACACGTGCTAAGCTGCAGCGTGCGCACGTGCAAATGAACAGCACCACCCATTTCATCGATACGCGGATTGTCTAGCGAAGCCCCCAGGGGGATACTGTTGAGGGCACTCATTTCTCCTGCGAAGCTTGCAGCCGTCTGAGCCTCCCGCGCAAGGCTCAGGGACCCGGAGGAAGTCTCCACGTCCTTCTTGAGAGCCTCGTTTGCAGCCTGGTGCTGTTGCTTTATTGCCTCCAGATCGCAAGTGCGGAGTGGTTCCATCGCACATGTTCCAGGGGCGGTATCTGAAGATCGGAAGGCATCGCCAGAATCCTCTATCATATAGCAGCGCGTCGAGCTCGCAACTCGGTGCGGTGTCACTGTGCTGATCCGTCGCAAGGGAAAAGCCAGAAGTGAGGACACTGAATCACCGCTAGTTGCCACCTGCTATTGTAGTTGCAGCACAAAGCTCCCGGCCACACGCCAATCGATGCGCGAAGCCGGCCTTCCTGCTCTGTGGGTGCCAAAAAACGATGGCTATTTTAGAGAGTCGGAACTCGCCGGCTTTGAGATTGAAGATTTTGAGCGTGTCGAAGGCGTAACAGCGGCCGAACGGCATGGCTTGCTGGCGGGAAGCTCAGCTTGCATGGGTCCTGACTATTGCGGTGCTTTTTTTCCTACCTGCAAATGCATTCGCACCCGCTCAGGGTCCATTTTGGCAAGTTGCCCACAAGAGGGGCGGGGCTTGGCCAGGCGCTGACGTTGGTGCCGCAGAGCAGCGCAATGCTCTACCTGGCAGCAGGTGGATAGCCCCGAAGCAACAGCGATCGGCGAGACTCCAGCGTGATCTTATGGATGACAGCAGCCGATTCTATCCTGCGGAACGAAACGTTCTCCCCACTCAAAAGCGCGAGTATCGTGCTGGTGGTCCAACAGCGCCGAGAAGTGCTGGCGGACCGCGGGGATCTGGGCCTGGCGTGAGGCAAATGTTCAGGACAGGCGTCCAAGCGATTTTCAAGAGGAGAGCAACATTTGTCCTTTATCTTCTGGTTCTCACATCTGGCTTGTTCCCCTTACCCTCTCGAGCGACTCCAAGTGGCCGCGCAGTTCAGTTGCAGGAGCATGTTGCTGCCCCTCCCACAAACGGGGAAGTTTCTTTGAGGAGAGGCATAGGGCATCCTCGGGTAGCATTCGTGACATCACAGGATCCCGTCAAGACAATTTCGGAACCGGTGATCTTTCCCGATCCCGCTCGAGGGAAAATCCCAGGACCTGGACCTCAATCGCAGACTCTTCTCTTCGCACCTTTTCGATGATGAGAAGTGTCTGCAACAGGCATTCAAGAAAGATCCGACCCTGGATGAGATGAATGGTCCCTTTCAAGGGTTCTTCACGTCAACAGGGCTTGCAAGCAAGGTGCATCCATCCAAAAATCAAATAATTATGAAAGATTTCTCCGCTACATTACGATGTGACACTTGGACTTGGTTGGGAGCCTGCACTACCATTCTAGATGTGAAAGCCGTGGGAACACACGCGATCTCCTTCAATTTCCGCAGTACATTTCAACTATTGTGTGCGGCAGTTTGACAGGATGCGGCAAGATTCTACGGAGGCGATCTATTACTACATGTACGTTCTTCTCGAGTATTTTCTCAAATAGTCGTTTGCTCAGCACTGTCAGGGTTGCAAGCTGGAGGGCATGCAGTCTGTGGCCTCACCCACAGCGGTTCTACTCGCGTTGGCAGGTTCGAAATTTTGACCTCGAATCCGATTCTGAAGATGATGTGGATCTTGGGCACGAGTGGCATTCTTGTTGCTATCGGCGGATTTACCCTTTACAAGGTCGGCGGCGGGTGAGTTTATGCATCAAAGCGCGCCTGACAAATCTTATGGCTGCTCCGAACATGAAAGCGCTATACTCCCCAACCAGTACGCTCACAGCTTGGGCGTCCTCCTGCTGGAATTGACCCAGTTGATTGGCCGACTCCTGAATCCGGCTGGATGGGGTTGCAGAGAACGGTCTCTTTCTGAGGCGATGTTCGTTTCATATGCCTTGCTGAGCAACACTCCGGGTGCATCCGCTGTGGATGAGGTCCACTGAGACGCCCATGAGTGCCCCAAAGAAGGGAGGCTGCCTGCACGCCCGTGAGGCTGCCTGCACGCCCGGTGAAAACACCTCCAACCTCTCAACTGCCATAACAGACTCGGGTATCGCAATCTCCAGGAAAGGACTGCCTCTCGCTTCGTGGTCAACGTCATCGCTGTCGTAGGAGTATGAACCTCTCACCGCCCGAGTAGCACTTTTGTACACTTTGCTTAGCCTTCGCTGGGTCTGCCGCAGCTTTTCTCGTTCGCGGTTGTGCTCGGAATCGTGACATCGTCGATCGAGGCAGCCCTTGATTCAGCTCTTGAAGGATCGCACAAGGCCAGATCCCCCAAAACTTGTGCATGCGCGGGTGGCAGAATCTGTGGGCTTATGTGACTGCGGAGAAATTTCGAGCATGACGTAAACGTTGGGGTGTTTTGTGGCAGGTCGTTGAGCGGGACCACGTCCTGATGCTTAATTGGGGCCCGTCTACAGTCCCGATGCTTCACCAGATCGAGGAGGCCATGAATGAGGGACAGGTCTGACGCTGCAAGTTTCCACTTCCATACAAATTCTCATCTTTCTGTGGGAGTGTGGCCCGCAGTGAAGCTCTCACCATCGCAGTGAGCAGCAGCGCGCGGGTTGAACAGATCCCGCGATCCCCGGTTGCGATCCTGGCAAAGCGGGATAAAAAAATGATGGACGAAGAGATCAGACAAAGTCTCGAGAAGACGAGATTGAATATTGAGACACGAAGTGGTGACCCGTCCCAGGCGAAGGATCTTCAAAAGGTTCCATCGAACCACGCTCTGCAAACTTTCATCCTGAATTGAAGCTCGTGAGCTCCGCTAGTCACTGATCTCGAGAGAAACAGGTTTCCGCTGGCTGGGCGAATTATGTACTTCTATCTGCTGATGAAACATCAAGCGATCCCGAGGAAGATCTTATCGTCCAGGTTACCTCACTAACCAAACGATTTTTTCTCAGAAGAAATCTGTCTTGGTGATGGTTCACGGGTTGGTGGTTTCTGATTGCTCCATGGCAGGCGGCTTCTTTACGAGCGCTTCAGAAGGATCGCCGACCTCGAATGACGGTCGGAAATGACAGGTCTGCCCTACATTTTTCATTTACATTATTGGAAGCACCAGTGAGCACTTTGTACCGTTTCAAAGAGGGTCATTTCCTCGAAGGGAGATTCTGGTGTCTAACCCTGGAAGATTCTTGTTTTCGAAAAAAAGGTCTCAGATCCACATCGTGGTGACAAACTGTGACGAAGCACCTGAGCCTCAGGCTCTCGTTGGCGCAACGGTATGTTCTCCTGGTTGCACTGGTCTCGGCTCTTAATTCAGTTTTCTCTTTCAAATTGACACAAGACAACTGTGACCTCTCGTCGAAATGGATTGTAGTTTTTGGCTTCGCTGATCGAACCCGGTTCTCAACAGTATTGTCCGAAGAACACATTTGAACAACGACTCATCACTGCTGCTGCTTCGCAACCCGGGCTGGTTGAAGTTTTCAACCAAATTTTTGTCCAGGTATGGACAAACGACATCGAGCTTGATCTTCTGCTTGTTTCTCAAGAACATCCCTCAGGGATGCTCATAACTTTGTATTTGGACTGCAGGGACAAGGGGCCGAGATGTACCTAAAAGAATTCAAGCGTTACCCTTGGCTTCATGGGAAATCTTTCTCTGAGCTTGGCGCATACTTTCCAGATTCTGTTGTGATGGTGAGTAACTACAGAGCTTCAGCCATGTTAGTTTGCCATTTCTTGAATGGTGAAACGAACCCCTGAATTGTGCAACAATCATCATCGAACATAGGGATGGATCGCCCCTACATCCACCGAGAGGCTGCGGCTGAATCCTGGTCGTGACGTTGTTCCTCCTTCCAACGCCAAGTCAGATATCTCGCCGTCAAAACTTGACATACTTGAGAAATAGAGAAATACGATGCAGATAGACCGATCTTCAGCCCCAATCCATTGATATTTCAAATCGCTGGGCTCTAAAATTAGACTTGACTCGTACTTTCAGGATGATCGTACTTTCCCAGACATCCAAGATCAGGGTCGTGCGATCACCCATTTTGGCCGAACAGACTGGATGGACACCTGTCAATCGGGATATCGCCAAAGGGGTCAGTTTTGAGCCCAACGCTGCCTGAGTTTTTTGTTTTTCTCAGAGAGTTCGTTCGCTGCAATAGGTCGAAAGAAGGAAACAGCATGTACTCTTCATCAAGTCTGACACTGGCACCAAAGCCCTCGAATTCCTCGACGAAATCCTACCAGATGGTTCCTCGATCACTGTCCTCGCTGAGGTTTGCGCACTTTCCTTTAGGAACCATTTGTAATAAGGAATTGCCTGGTGTGGAATTGCTGTGCTGCTTAGCTCTCTAAGTCGAAAACTCACAGCGTGTGCTGATTGTGCAGAACCCGATCAAGATGAGGACCAAACCTGGTGTTGCTTTCCGTTACATCGAGGGGTATCCTCTAAGCTATGCAGACATCGAGAGCGCAGGGTTGTCGAAATTCGACACCGTCGTGATCGAAGGAAACCCGCAGCTTTCCCATGAGCTGCGTGACGCGCAGGTGCTCGCCACAGCGCGCTTTGTGGCTATGGCGCGCCAAGACGTGCGTGATTCAGGTCGCGCAAAACCCATCGTCGTAGCAATACATGAACATACGCTGCATGAATCCCTAATGCTTTGCTTGGAAGCAGACTCCGAGTTGCGACTTGTAGTGTCGTACGAAGATGATCGCGCGCTGCAGCTGATGAATCGAGTTGCAAATCTCGAAGGAGTCAAGGTCTCTGCACCGAAAAGCCTCTGTCAAGCTTGCATGCGGCGCAAAGCTGTGATGTTGATCACAACCGCCTAATTTGCACACGGGGCGCAGGTCGAGCCGGTACCGAGCAACTTTATCGAGTCTGGTGCGATTTTGCAAGTGCTGTGGCATCCGGACCTCCAAGATGTTTTCACCGATCTGATGGATCCGGATGGCGATGAAGTCGTCCTTGTCGACGCTTCCTTCTTCTGCCCACCCGGCGAAAGTCGCAACTTTGCCCAGATCGCTGAACACGCGCAGCAATACGGTGCGCACTCTCAAGCCTCACTTCGCTCCCAATTCATCACCACATGGTGACCGCAGTGGACTCCTCCCATGCAGGTGGTATTGCGATGGGTATCCGATTTCCGGATGGCAGCGTCTCTCTCAGCCCAGACCGCTCCCAGTGCGTGCACCCCGAACCACCTAAATTGGCCCAATTCGTGCCTCGTACTCACCCGGATTTGTCTTTTTCCGCATTGCTGATTGGAACTTGCTTATGCTCCACCCCCTCAAATCTGGAGCGTGCCGGCAAGGGCCGGGAGTGAGCTCGTTATGAACGGGCGCTGGCAGTGTGTTTGAGATGTCGGATGGCATCAAAGTGGTGGCCTTTGCGGACGCAGTGCCCGCTTGAAAACTACTCAACGGTGCGACCCTTGTATTGTTCCGCACCATGAACAAGACCATCCGCGCAAAGCGTCACGTAGAAGGCACCGTCAATTGATTTCAGATCAGAATTACCCCTTCACTAGTCTGCAAGCCCGGGACAATTTCTTGACCTGTGCAATGAGTGAACCTCTTTTGCTTTTGAAAACTCCGCCACCATGTTTGCCACAAGCCCAGGCGAAAACGAGCAGAACACTCGGACATCACGACGTCACCACAGCACCTGATGATAGCATCTGATGCTGCTCACCAATTTATGGCCTCAGAACATAAATCTGAGCAGCGAGGTCGCCCAGGGTCTTAAAGTTCATCTGGTCCTGCATCGTTGTTGCCGCTGTCAGCGCTACTGTCCCCATCGTCGCCTCCGTTGGCGTATGCCCTCGACACCAGCGGATTCCAAATTTTCTCCAACTCAACCTTGCGATCGACCAGGTCATCCACACTCGCCTGTCCAGGATCGCACAGCATGTCACAATGCCACCTTCTCTGCTGCTAAGATACGACGCAGAATTGCGGGCGCCCGAGAATGCAAGTGCAACTAGTACTAGAGATCTCGGCGCGCTGATGTGCCGCCCAAAAATGAAGGCTGAGAACAGTGCCAGAATAAGGAGCACACCCACCTTTTTTCCCTCCTTGCTCACCATCCACTCCCGGGTCTCCTCGATGGCAGACTGAATTTCCTGCGTAGACCGGTCCGTCCAACGTTATGCTGAATATCTAATCGTCGCGGTCAGGCTTCGTGGCACGCAATGCTGCTTCCGGGCACTGAGCACCTCTTTGTCTTGCTTGTCCAGCGCCTTGCCCACCTCTTCGCGTAAAGCCGACTCGATGCCCCTGATAAGATTTTCGATCGCCTGCCGCGCCTCCATTCGAGCTTTTGCCTTCGAGTCCTGGTCCGCAAACTTCTTGGCGTCCCGGATCATGCGCTCGATTTCGTCGTCGCTCATCTATCAACATGAGGGGCAAAACATGCTGAGGCGTGGTGGCAACGCGCGCAGATATGTGAAGACTGCCAAGATACGTTGAGATGCGCTGAATGAGGGCCAGGGCCTACCCGGCCCTTGGAGTTGGAGATCGTGATGCTCTCCTTCTTCTTGGTCCCAAGGTCAGTGGCAGTCACAAATAGAATACCATTGGCGTCAATATGGAAACCCACGTCGATTTGTGGGACTCCGCGCGGCGCGGGTGGGATTGGGCCGAGCTGAAAGCCTCCTAGCTTCATGTTGTCTTTGCAGAACTGTCTCTCACCCTGGTACACCTGGATGAAAACGTTCGGCTGATTGTCGACCTCGGTGGTGAAGACCTTACTCTTCTTGGTCGGAATCGCTTGGTTACGATCAATGATCGCAGTCATAACGCCTCCAGTTGTCTCAATTCCAAGCGTCAGAGGCGTTACATCCAGAAGCACCTAAACGAGGATCGCAAGTTAGAGCCTCCCGAGAGCTTAGCTATCGGGTTGAGTAGAGCGGTGTGCACCATGTCCTTGAAGCCCTCTCCACCAGCCATCAACGCGAAATCCTGCCCCGTCAAAATTCCAGCCTGCAGGCCCGGATCGGATGGCAGGGCTCGTGAGCGCATGTCCCGCGGCAGCGGCGTGAGGCGCGTAAGCTGGCAGCACAGGCAGCACGGGCACCTGTACAGTTGCGCCGAATGCCACAGCCTCGTCTGGGTTGACGTCACGTGAAGGCTCCTTGCCGTTGAAGAAATCCTTGAGCAGCTGACGAACCTTGGGAATGCGGGTGGAGCCGCCGACGAGAATCAC
>ENA-UOXV01002449-UOXV01002449.1-marine-metagenome-genome-assembly--contig:-NODE-2449-length-24259-cov-8.270823_pt1 | contig 24259 bp, 27 predicted proteins | sample MGYA00238165_ERZ766961 | MGnify/ENA primary metagenome ERZ766961 (study PRJEB28924, sample SAMN03173240) | marine metagenome | biome: Marine; feature: Water; material: Subsurface seawater | place: North...
TTCAAGATTCTTCCAAAATTTGGGTCATCTTCAACTAATAATATTTTTTTATTTGATTTCATTTTAAATGTTTTTTAAAGTTATATAAAACTTTGTTCCAGTCCCTTTTATACTTTCTAATAAAATTTTTCCATTATGAAAGTCAATAATTTTTTTAACGTAAGATAGTCCTAAACCGTGACCTTTAATATTATGTATATCTCCATTCTGTTCACGATAAAATTTTTCAAATATTAATTTTTGAGTATTCTTATCCATACCGATTCCATTATCTTCAAAACAGAGTCTAATATCTTTATTAATATTAGTTGATGAAACAACTATCTTTGGATTTTCTTTTGAGTATTTGACCGCATTGTCAAGGATATTTATAATAATGTTTTCTAAATGATTACTATTACCACTAATATTACTATCTACAGCTTTAAGAGATAAATCTATTGAACCTTTTTTACTTTCAACTATTAATTTTACATGTTCTATAGCATCTTCAATCACTTCATGAATATCTATTTCTTCCATATCAAAAGGATTTGAACTTTTCTCAAGCTGTGATATTCTTAGTATATTTTCAACTTGAGATAACATTCTAGAGTTCTCTTCTCTAATCATTCCAAGATAAGATATAGACTTATCATTTAAATTTTTTGTGGAACTTGAAATTGCATCTAACGCTAAATTTATTGTAGCAATAGGAGTCTTAAATTCATGTGATATATTATTTATAAAATCATTTTTAATCTCAGATAACTTTTTTTGTTGAATTATTTGGTAAAGTGCGCTGGTTGCAATAACAACAACAATTAAAGTAAGCATAAAAGACAAAGTAGCTACTCCAATAATACTTGAAAGAACATATTGTTGTTTATCTGGAAAGGAAACAATTAAATTATATGAAACAGAACTTAATTCATCATTTAAAAATGGAATAGAGTATTTAGGACCAGATTGAACTTCCATATAATTATTTGATTTAACCTTGGTAGACAATCCATTACTATAAATGCCAAACTCATATGGAGTAATAATATTCCTATCATTAAAGCCATTATTTAAAAGGATCTGTATTTCACGAGAAGTAGTTCTTTTATGGATAGGAAGAGATGAAGCATATTCTTGAAAAGCTGACTTATATTTTTCAAATTTAAACAAGTCAATGTCTTCAACACTCTTTAATTTAGAGATAGATGCATTTAATCTATTCTCCCTTCTATCAAAAATATTTTTATTTACTATAGTTGTTTTTACAGCCTTGTAATCTTTAATATCATCATCATATCTATTTGACAAATTATCAGGTAGATTTATATTGTAATCTTCTTCAAGAATTCCATAAGCAAAAAAAGTTGATAAGTTAGAAGATTGATCTTCATCTAAGAATAAAAAAACATCTGTAAAATTAGACTCATCTGGTGTCCCAATTGAGTCAATTAACATTTGATAAGTAAATACATAATCATTAAGTTCTCTGCTTTGAATTTCATCCACAACTTCACGAAGTGTCCTTTTCACAGCTAGTGAAAACTCTTCTTCTTTGTTTTGCCAAGAAGAATAGATCCAGTAACCTTGCATTAGTATTATACCAATCAAAGAGAAAGACATTAATAGAACTAATGATGTATATAACTTTTTATTCATTTATATAAAATTCTCAATTTTAAAATTAAAATTTCTTAATGAAATGTTAATATATACGGATTAGATTGATAACTCTTGGTGTATACCTAAAACTTTTTCATTTAAATCTTCTTCATTATAATTATCAATTATGTAATCACACTTATCAATTATAGATGATTCATCCAATTGATTTTCTATTCTTTTCATAACTTCTTTTTTAGAAACTTTATCTCTATTCATTACCCTTTCAATTCTAGTTTCCAATGGAGCTCTCACTAAAATTATTTTATTGTATTTGTTCTCGGACTTTGTCTCAAATATTATTGCAGCTTCTTTTACTATATAATGGTCATTATTCATTTCCAGAAAATATTTAAAGTCTGATGCTACTGCTGGATGAATAATTGAATTAAGAATTTGAAGTTTATCTGGATTATCAAAAACAATGCTAGATAACTTTTTAGAATCTAGAATATTATTTTTATAGATATTATTTCCAAAAGAGTCCTTTATTAGATTTATCAATAATTTATCAGAATTAACCAATTTTTTTGCAGATAAATCAGCACTGAAAGTTTTTACACCATGACTTTTAAAAAGATTCAAGACAGTAGATTTACCAGATCCAATACCCCCGGTCAATCCAACAATTTTCATTTTAAATTTAATTTATCAATAATTTCTTGACTAACTCCAACATTTGAAAATCCTCCATCATTATATATGTTTTGAAGTGTTACTCTCTTTGTGTAATCTGAGAATAAAGATACAGTTAGACCTGCACAATCATCTGCTGTAGCATTCCCAAGAGGTGAAGTCAATTCAGCATAATTTAAAAAATCATCAAGCCCTTTAACTCCTTTACCTGCAGTAGTTAGTGTTGGAGATTGAGAAATAGTATTAACTCTTACATTTTTTTCTTTACCAAGAATATATCCAAAACTTCTAGCGATCGACTCTAAGTATGCTTTATTGTCAGCCATATCATTATAATTTGGAAAAGTTCTTTGAGCTGCAATATATGTTAAAGCTACTATACTACCCCACTCATTCATAGCATCTAATTTAAAAAGAGATTGCATTAATTTATGAAAAGAAACAGCAGAGACATCCCAACCTTTGGTAAGCCAGTCATAGTTTAAGTCTGTATAGTGTCGCCCTTTTCTTACATTCACAGACATACCTATAGAATGAAGAATAAAATCAAGCTTACCCCCAAATTTAGTTGTAGCTACATTGATTAAGTTTTCAAGGTCATCAATCTTAGTTGCATCTGCAGGAATAATTTCTGAATTAGTTTTTTTACCTAGTTCATTAATCGAGCCCATTCTAATCGAGACTGGAGCATTTGTTAAAATAAACTCTCCACCTTCTTCATTAATTTTTTCTGCTGTTTTCCATGCAATAGAGCTATCATCTAATGCACCAAATATTATACCTTTCTTGCCTTTTAATATATTATTTCCCATCGTATCGTAAATATAGTTTAATTCAATAATTCGTTAGCTAGTTCATTTGCAGATTTATTTGATTTATCTCCTGATAACATTTCTGCTATCTCGTTAACTCTTTCTTTATCTGAAAGCAACTTCACATCAGTTATAATTTTATTGTTTTCCTCTTTTTTGTAAACTTTATAATGAAAATCACCTTTAGATGCAACTTGAGCAGTATGTGTAATAACAATTACTTGCATTTTATCAGACATATACTTCATTAACTCTGCTACTTTAGATGATACAGAACCTGAAATACCTGTATCAATTTCATCAAAAATTATAGAAGATAATTTTGTGAAATTTGATAAAATAGATTTAATGGAAAGCATTACTCTAGAAATTTCACCTCCAGATGCAATTTCTTTTAATTCACTGTAATGGTTTCCTTTAACAGACCTGAACAAGAATTTACCTTCACTGATTCCATTCTTTTGAATTATTTCACTTTCAGATAAGTCAATTTTAATGTCAGATTTTTCCATTCCTAATTCTGATAAATTTTTATTCATAAGAATTTCAAATTCAGGGATTATAGATTTTCTTTTATCATGAATTTTATTTGCCATAAAAAGAAGATCTGTATTCAGTAATTTCATCTTAGCTTCAAGTTGTTCAATTTCCAAATCTATATTGTCATGGCTAGATATCTTATTTTCTAAATCTTCTCTTATTTTTAACAAGCTATCAATTGAATCAACTTTATGCTTATTTTGAAGTGAATATATCTTATCTAGTTTATCTCTTAATTTATTTATATTTTCATCTGAATTAGATATATCTTCAAGAATTGACTCAGAATCATTAACTATCTGATTTATGTTTTCATTAACTAAATTAAGATTTTCAGTTAAGTGACTAAGTCGACTTGAGGTATTTGCAACTTTACTTAAACTCTTTATTATTTGAGATAGTTTATCTGAAATACCTATCTCATCAGTGTTAAACTCATTGTTTATATGTGATAATATTTCTTTTATTTGGTCAATATTATCTCCCTCTTTAACCTTATTGTCAAGATCTTCAACGTTAAGATTATCAAAATTTAACTCATCAAATTCATTCAATAAGAATTTATTATAATCTAAATCTGAATTTAATTTATCTCTAATTATTTTTTTATCATATATTTTTCTTTCAATCACCTTCAATGATTTAAATTGATTTAAATAAGTACTGTATTTATCGTGATTATTTGAAAGTGAATCTAGAATTAGAAAAATAAAGTTTGAATCTAGAATACTAAGATTATTAAATTGTGAATGAACATCAATTAATTTATTTGTTAGACTTGACAAGAGATCAAGTTTTACTGGAGTATCATTAATAAAAGCTCTTGACTTTCCACTTTCATTAACCTCCCTCCTTATAATAGTTATGTCATCATAATCTAGATCATTTGTTTTAAAGAATTCTTCAAGGTTTTGATCACCAAGATCAAATTCAGACTCAACAAAACATTTTTTATTCTTATTAATAATTTTTGAATTATCTATTCTGGATCCTAAAACCATCGATAATCCTCCTAAGATTATTGATTTACCAGCACCAGTTTCACCTGTAATAGAAGTCATACCCTTATCAAAAGATATTTCAATAGAGTCTATCAAAGCATAGTTGTTAATCTTAAGCCTTTTTAACATTCTTAATTATCTGGTTTAAAATATCACTTGAAACATCTATTTTTAATTTTTTCTCAAATGACGTTATTTCTAAATCTGAATTTATAAAATCAATTTGATTATAATCACTTGAAATAGGATTAAAATCATCAATTTTATTAACCACTATCGCATCAAGGTTTTTAGATTTTAATTTATTTTTTGCATTCTTGATAAAATTATCCGTTTCAAGCGCAAAACCAACAAGGAACTGAGAGGTTTTAATTTTACCTAGTTCGAGCAATATATCAGTAGTAGGTTCTAATTTAATAGACTCTAATCCTTTCTCTTTTTTAATTTTATTCTGAACTACCTCAACTGGTTTAAAATCTGATATTGCTGCTGAACAGATAATAACATCTGAATTGTCAAAATATTTGATTGTTTCATTAAACATTTCCTCTGAATCTTGAACTCTAATTGATTCAATTTTAGAAAGATCCATAGATAGATTGGTTGGACCTATAACCAATGTTACATTAGCGCCTAGTTCATATGCTTTTTTTGCCAAAGAATAACCCATTTTACCAGATGAACTATTACCGATATATCTAACTGGATCAATTTTTTCATGAGTAGGACCTGCAGTAATTAAAAAGTTTAAGTTATTTAGAGGTAAGGTCTTTCTAATTTTATTTTCAACATATTCAACTATTTCAAAAGGCTCCAGCATTCTTCCCTCTCCTTCTAATCCACTTGCAAGTGATCCAGATCCAACCGGAAGAACATCTGTTAAATTAGTTTTTAACTTCTTTATATTAATTTGATTGAGACTGTTTCTATACATTTCAAGATCCATTGCAGGGACAACAAAAACTGGACAATTAGATGATAGAAAGCAAGCTAGTAGTAGGTTATCACATCTAGCATTAGCCATAGATGAGATTGTATTAGAGGTTGCAGGAGCTATAATAAAAATATCAGCCCATTCAGCAAGTTCTACATGGTTATTCCAAGATGGATTATTATTTTTTTGTGAAGTAAATTCTGAAAAAACGTCATTATTAGAAACTGTTGATAAGGTTAAAGGAGTAACAAAATCTTTTGAAGAAGGAGTCATCACTACCTTAACTTTACAATCAAGTTTAATAAGTTGTCTTATTAATAAAGGTATTTTATATGCAGCAATACCCCCTGAAACTCCTAATAAAATATTTTTCTGAGCTAAAACACTCATATAATTGGTGTTTATTGCTCACTTTCAGATTCAGGATCTCTAAAGTAAATTTTATTATCTAACCATTCTTGAACAGCAATAGCATATGGCTTAGGAAGTTTTTCATAAAATCTAGAAACCTCAATTTGTTCCTTATTCTCAAATATTTCTTCTAAGCTGTCATTATGAGTAGCAAATTCATCAAGTTTATCATGAAGTTCTTTCTTGATTTCAGAATTGATTTGACTTGATCTTTTAGCTATTATTGAGATTGCCTCATATATATTATTAGTAGGATCCTCAATCTCATGCTTATTATAAGTTTTTGTTGAGCTCGCTGCGTTAGTATTTCTGTATTTATTCATTAGTTTATTTATAAAAGTTGTTTTGCTCTATTAATTTTATCTGATAAATCTTCAATAAAAATAGTTTCAGGGTAATATCTTAAGAAGTTATTAAACGATCTTTCAAGCTCAGTAACTCTCTCATTTATTCTAGATTCTATACTATTTATTGCAATTTGATATTGTGATAACCACCTGTAATATAATGCTTCTTCTCTAAATATTGTTCCAGGATTATCTGCTATAAAATTATCTAAAGATTTAATAGCAGAGCTATAGTCTCTGATAGTATAGTATTGCTTAGAGACTTCAAATTCTTTTTTTTCTAATTTATTCTGTAATTCTTCCATTAATTCAAGAGCTTCAACTACATATTCACTATTAGGAAATCTATTTATAAATACTTGAAGTTTATCTATTCCTGTAAACGTATCATCTTGGTCAAGAGTATAAAGTGGAGAAAGCATGTAATAAGATTTAGCTTCCATAAAGTAAGCTTCTTGTATTCTCTGACTATTAGGATATGATTTGATAAAATTTTCAAATTGAATTGCGGCAGAATAATAGATCCTTGTCTCAAAATATGAATTAGCAAAGAAGAATACTAATCTTTCACCTTGTGGTTTGCCTCTATATGAAGGAATTATTTGTTCTATTAAAGCGTTAGCTCTTCTAAATTCTCCATTATCATAGTAACCTTCAGCAGCAGTATATTTATCAACCTCATTATCAGGACTATTTAATAGTTTTTGATAATCATTACACGAAGATGATAAAATTGAAACAAAAATTAAGAAACAGAATCTGTGCATATAATATTTAGTATTTGGCAAATTTAATACAACTTTATGAAATTAAGTCAATTAATGATGCTTCATTAATAACTGGAACTCCAAGTTCATTTGCTTTATTAAATTTTGATGGACCAATATTCTTTCCTGCTACTAGATAATTAGTCTTAGAGCTAATAGAAGAACTGATTTTACCTCCATTCTTTTCAATTAGAGATTTTAGTTCATCCCTACTATAATTTTCAAACACACCAGATATAACAAATATTATGTTAGATAGGGTTAGAGAATTATTAATTAAATCATCTTGAGTAAAATTTAAACCTGAAAAAATAAGTCTGTTAAGTAAATCTATATTTAAATCATTTTTAAAAAAATCAACAATACTATTCGCAGTTTTATCTCCAATTTCATCAATTAATGATAAAGACTCTGTATCTAAATTTTTTAGTTCATCGATTGATTTTATGTGATTTAAAAGTGTTTTAGAGGCAGACTCTCCTACATATCTAATACCCATTCCAAATAAAACTTTCTGAAATGGTTTATTCTTTGATTCATCAATTCCATTTTTAAGATTTTCAACAGATTTTTTGGCATGACCTTCAATTTTTGAAATCACATCATAATCAAGATTATAGATGTCTGAGATATCTTTTAAATAACCTTTATCATATAGTAGTTTAATTGTTTCATCTCCTAATCCATCAATATTCATTGCCTTCCTAGAAACAAAATGTTGAATTTTACCTATAGCCTGAGGTCTGCAATTTATTGTATTTGTACAAAAAAAATTAGCTTCAGATTCTAATTTAATTAGTTTAGTATTACACTCTGGACAATTCACTGGAAAAGAGATTTCATCTTCTTCAACTCCTCTATTACTGTTGTCAATACCTGTTATTTTTGGAATTATTTCACCCCCCTTTTCAACAAAAACACTATCATTAACTCTTAACTTGAATTTATTCATTTGATCATAACTATGAAGTGAAGCTCTTTTAACAGTTGAACCTGAAATTAAGACAGGTTCTAAGTTTGCTACTGGAGTAATGGCTCCAGTTCTTCCAACATTAAAAGATATAGACTTTAATTTAGTAACCAGATTCTCAGCTTTAAATTTATAAGAGATTGCCCATCTTGGGAATTTTGAGGTGAAACCTAATTTTTTTTGATACTCTATACTATTAACTTTAATGACTATTCCATCAATTTCAAAAGGGAGATTGTGTCTATTATTATCCCAATAATGTATATATTTTTTAACTCCATCTAAGCCTTTGACTACTTTCTCATAATTGGGAACATTAAAACCCATACTTCTAGCATTATCAAGTAGTTCTGAATGTTTATTGGTATGTTCATCATTTGAAACTACAGAGTAAAGAAAACACTCTAAAGGTCTTCTTGCTACTTCTTTAGAATCTAATAATTTAATACTTCCAGAAGCAGTATTTCTTGGGTTCATAAATAATGGTGCTCCTGTTTGTTTTCTTTTTTCATTGAGGGAATTAAAAGACTCTGAAGGAATTATAATTTCCCCTCTAATTTCAAACTTTTTTGGAAATAATTTATTTTTTAATTTTAATGGAATCGAATTAATAGTTTTAAGATTGTTAGTGATATTATCACCTTGGTAACCATCTCCCCTAGTTAAAGCTCTTACTAGTTTACCATCTTCATATAAAAGATTCACAGAAGCACCATCATACTTAAGTTCGCAACAAAATTCAAAATCATTTACCTGAATTATCTTAATAATTCGGTTACACCATAATTCTAATTCATTGTCAGAGTATGTGTTATCGAGAGAATACATTTGAAAAATATGAGATTCTGAACTAAATTTATCAGAAAGTCCACCGCCTACTCTTTTTGAAGGAGAATTTTGATCTTGAAATTCAGGATATTGATTTTCAAGTTTTATCAACTCATTTATTAAACTATCATATTCAAAATCTGAAATTACATTCTTATCCAAATCATAATAATTATGATTATGTTCAATAATTAAATTTCTTAGTTCTAGTATTCGCGATTTTATTTCACTCATATTAAAATAACACTTTTACTAATCTTTTTTTACCTCTAAAATCATCTCTAAAGTTAACATCATTTGGATTAAATCTTGATAATAATTGACTAAAATCTTCAATAAAATTAGGATTAATTTCTAAATAAATTTCTCCATTTTTATTTAAGTTAGTTGATGCAAATTCAAATATTTTTTCATAAAAATGAAGAGGTTTATTTATTGGAGCAAATAATGCAATTTCAGGCTCATATTTAACATTTTTTCCAATTTCATGAGCTTCTTTTGTACTTAAATATGGTGGATTTGACACTATTAAGTCATATTTTTTAGGATGTTGAAGTTTTGAGTTAAGATCAAGTTTAATTGACTTAACATTAGAGTTAAGATTAATTTTATTCCTATTACAAACTTCAAGAGCTTTATCTGATACATCAGATAAGGTAACATCCATGTTATTGTTTTCTTTAGATATTACAATTCCAATACAGCCAGATCCAGAACATAAATCAATTACTTTTTTTGTTCCTTTTAAATTTTTATTGTTATCTAGAATCCACTTAACTAATTCTTCAGTTTCTGGTCTAGGAATTAAAACACCTTCATTCACAAAAAAATCATATCCATAAAAATTTTTTTTACTAATAATATAATCAAGTGGATAGTTATCAAAAATTCTATTTAAACTATCTAAAATTAACTTCTCAGAGTCTTCAGGTATAATAAAATTTGGATCAAGAGCAATTTTAATTGGATCTATATAACATAAGTCTTCTAAAATAACTTTATAGATATAGTCACATTCTTGATTTGGAAGATTTAGTCTATCTCTATAAATATTTCGTAATTCTAAAATACTCATCTTAATTTTTTTAACATCCACACAGGGCATGCATTATGACCAGTATTTCCAAGAGGACCATTAATGTATTTAAACCCTTTATTTAAATATAATTTTTGAGCATTGACCATGTTAGGCATTGTCTCTATATAGCATTTTTCAAATCCAGATTCATTAGCAAAATCTAAACATATTTCTATCAACTTTTGACCAATCCCCCTTCCCCTTAGAGTTTTATGAAAATACATTTTCTGAAGTTCACAAATATTAACATCTCCATCTCTTAAAGGACTTATACCTGCACCACCTAATATTTTTTTATCCTCTTCAACTACAAAGTACTTTGATCTCGGAAATTGATATGCTTCATACATATTATCCAATTCTGGATCTTCATATGCAGAACCCTTTTGAGGAATTTCCATTTCAACTAGTACTTCTCTAAGAATAACTGATAAAGATTTATTATCAGGTTGATTAATTGATCTTATCAACATTATTTCGGTTTTTGCCTTAAATTTACAATTCTAATTTTATTAGTAATCATGGAGGATAACTTAATATATATGAAAAGGTGTGTAGAGCTTGCATCAAAAGAAATAGGGAATACTTATCCTAACCCACTTGTAGGGTGTGTAATAGTTTATGAAAATAAAATTATAGGAGAAGGATCCCATCAAGCTTATGGTGATAAACATGCTGAGGTTAACGCAATAAATAGTGTTAATGATAAAAATCTTTTAAAAGACTCTACACTATATGTTAATCTAGAACCATGTAATCACTATGGAAAAACACCACCCTGTACAGATATTATTCTTAAATATAAAATTAAAAATGTAGTGATTGGATCAAGTGATCCAAACAGAACAGTTGAAGGGGGAGGCATTAGAAGGCTAGAGGCGAACGGGTGTAATGTAACATGTGGGGTTCTAGAGAATGAATGTAATCATTTAAATAAAAGATTTTTCATCTATCATAAACAAAAAAGACCATATGTAATTTTAAAATGGGCAGAATCAAATGATGGTTTTATAAGTCCAATTAAAAGTGAAAGAGAAGTTTATTGGATTTCCGGAGATAAATCTAAAAAATTATCTCACAGGTGGAGAAGTGAAGAACATTCTATTTTAGTTGGTGTACAGACAATTATTGATGATGACCCAATGCTTACAACAAGACTTGTTGATGGTAAAAATCCAATTAGAATCATATTAGATCCTAATTGTAGAATTCCTATTAACTCTAAAGTTTTCTCAAAAGATTCAAAGACAATAATATTATCTAAAACCGAGAATAACTCAATCGAGAAAAATATAAGAATTATAAATTATGGTAAAATGGAATTTATTTTAAGATCATTCTATGATTTAAAACTTCAATCTATAATAATTGAGGGAGGTGCTAAAACAATTAAAAACTTCCTTGATCATGATACTTGGGATTCTATAAGAATATTTAAGTCAAATCATAACCTGAAAAATGGGATTAAAAGTCCCAAAATAGATATTTCTGAATTTGAAAAAACTAAAATAGGAGATGACACCTTGTATGAATTTGAAAGATAAAAAACTAAAATAGTTCACTAATTATTTTTGGACATTTCAATGGTTTTCTTGTTAAAGAATCTAGAAATGCTAGGGTTGTAAGACCTTCTGTAGTTTTATCGTGATTTGCATTAAATATTTCATAAGTAAACTCAATAGTGGATGTTGGTTTTTTTGAACAAAAAACTTTGATAAAGAAGTAATCTCCAAAAGCTAGTGGTTTTATGAATTTTAACTCACATCTAACGACAGGAAGAATAATATTATTTCTTTCGATTTCTTCATAGGGCATGTTTAATTTTTCAAGCCATTCAATTCTTGCTAATTCAAAAAATTTCAAATAATTACTATGGTGAACTATCCCCATTTGGTCTGTTTCATTATATCTAACTTTAATTTCACCTGTTATATAGCTCATTTATCTCTTTTTGTGAAGGAAAGGGTAGTTATTCCTACAAATTTATCACTATTGATTTTAACTAAAAAAAAATTAATAATCAATAGTAAACATTATTTTTTTTTCACTTTTTTTAACTAATATTTGTAATCAACCAAAAACAATATTTCTTAAATATATCCAATTAATAATTAGTCAATAAAAAATGAGTCAAACACCCTCTGCTGTATGGAACAATTGTTTATCCTTTATCAAGGATAACATACAACCTCAAGCATACAAGACATGGTTTGTGCCCATAATTCCTGTTAAGGTTACCAATGATGTATTAAGTATCCAAGTTCCAAGTAAGTTTTTCTATGAATGGCTTGAGGAACATTATGTAAAAATTTTACGTATTGCACTTACTAAAGAACTAGGACCAAAGGCTAGACTTGTTTACATAATCAAGATGGAAAATACTTTTGGTAATAAAATGCCGTTTACTGAGAAAATCCCAAGTTCATCAAGTTCCAGCATAAAATCACAATCAATTGAATCTCCATTTAGCACTTTTGCTTCTGAACTAAAAAATCCATTTGTAATACCAGGTATTAGAAATCTGCAAATTGAATCTCAACTTAATCCTAATTATACCTTTGAGAATTTTTTAGAAGGTGATTCAAATAGATTGGGGAGGTCAGCAGGAATTGCAGTTTCCAATAAACCTGGAGGCACATCATTTAACCCTCTTTTAATTTATGGAGGGGTTGGATTAGGAAAAACTCATTTAGCTCATGCAATTGGAGTTGATGTAAAACAAAAATATCCTGATAAAACTGTATTATACATTTCAGCTGAAAAATTTACTCAGCAATACGTAGACTCAGTGAAAAAGAACAATAGAAATGATTTTATTCATTTCTATCAAGTGATAGACGTCTTAATTGTTGATGATGTTCAGTTTCTCTCAGGCAAATCTGGAACTCAAGATGTCTTCTTTCATATTTTTAATCACCTTCATCAAAATGGTAAACAAGTTATATTAACTTCTGATAAAGCTCCAATTGATATGCAAGATATAGAACAAAGACTTCTATCTAGATTTAAATGGGGATTATCTGCAGAAATACAAAACCCTAGCTTTGAAACTAGAGTTTTAATTCTAAAAAATAAACTCTATAGAGATGGTGTTGAGATTGAAGATGATGTAATAGAGTTCGTGGCTAAAAACATAAATTCTAATGTTAGAGAGTTGGAGGGTGCTATTATATCTCTAATAGCTCAATCCTCATTTAACAAAGCAGAAATTACTGTAGAACTTGCAAAAGAGGTTATTAATAAGTTTGTAAAGAATAACAGAAGAGAAGTTTCTATAGATTACATTCAAAAAGTTGTATCGGATTACTTTCAAATGGATATTCAAACCTTACAATCTAAAACCAGAAAGAGACATATTGTTCAGGCTAGACAAATTGCTATGTACTTTGCCAAAAAATTTACTAAAGCTTCACTAGCAAGTATTGGAACTCAAATTGGAAGAAGAGATCATGCAACTGTTCTTCATGCCTGTAAGACAGTTGATAATCTTAGTTTCACTGATAAACAATTCAGGAAATATGTCGAAGATCTGAATCAAAAACTTTCAAACTAATTATCTGTAGATTCCTCTACTGTTAAGCCATCTAGTATAGACTTTTTTATTTCTATTGTGTTCAGATAAATTCCTAGCAAAAAGATGATAACCTCTATTATAGGGGTCAGCTACAAAGAAAATATACTCATGTTTCTTATAGTTTAAAACTGCATCAATAGACGTTATATCAGGCATTGAAATAGGACCTGGAGGTAAACCATTAATTTTATAGGTATTATATCTTGAATTTAATCTTAAGTCGCGATATAAAACCCGCCTAATAATTGTGTCAAAATTTTTATAATAATCTTTTATGGAATATATTACTGTAGGATCAGCCTGTAAACGCATTCGAGTATTTAATCTATTAACATAAACACCTGCAATTATTGGACGTTCATCTACCTTAACACTTTCCTTCTGAACAATAGAAGCTAATGCGATTACTTCTTTCTTAGTCAAACCTATGTTCTTTGCCTTTTCAGTTCTACTTTTATTCCAAAATTTTTCATATTCCAAAAACATTTTATCTCTAAACTGATCAGGTTCAATATCCCAAAAAACCTCGTATGAATTAGGTACAAAAATTGATAGAATATTTTCTTTATTAAAATTATTCTCTTCTAAGAAATCTTTGTCAGTAAAAGAATTAATTAAAGCTGTACTATCTGAATATATTTGCTTTGCAATTCTACCTGCTAGATTTTCAACTCTTTCTTGGTTATTAAAAGTTATAGTTAAAGGGGTATTATTAAATTTTAATGAAGATATTAATTCTTTGTTGCCAACACCTTTATTAATCTTAAACCTTCCTGTTTTTATATTATCTAAGTAACCTAGTCTTTGTGCTACATTATAAAAAGTTTTTTCAGATTTAATATATTTTGAAATTGAATCGGTAAATGACAAACTATCATTTGCTACGATATAAAGAAATATACTCTCATCTTTAAAATTGGTATTGTCTTTGTAAAATTTACTATAATGATCAATAAATAAAATTGACAAAATAATTACCACCGGTATAATAACTTTTAAAAATTTCATGTCTATAGAATTTTTTGAAATAATAATTCATCATTAAACTTATTGTTGTAGAAGATCCAATCCTTTTTTAAACCAACTCTAATGTATCCGTTTTTTTCAAATAGTAATATACTTTTTGTGTTAGAGTTAGAAATATTAGCATACAACTGATGTATGGGTACATGGTCAATAAGATGATTTTCAGCTAATTGTAATGAAGTTGAACCAATCCCTTTAGATCTATGTTCTTTAAAAATAAGTATTCCAACTCCTACCCTTCTATTTATAAAATCATAATCATAAAAATCAATGAAACCATATGAATTTGTTTCGTCAGAGATTACTAATCTTAGTTGTTTATGTTCAATAATATCTAAATGAGAATTTTCAATAAACTTTTTGAGTGAATGTCTAGAAAAAGGTGAAGAAGTATTTGAATAGATCCACAATGATTTATCATTTTCAACTTCATAAACTAACTCTAAATCATTGGGTTCAAGAGCTCTAAGCTTTAAATTCATAATACTCTAGTTAAACTATAGTTAAAATATAAATATTAAAAATTTAATATGTTATTTTTACCTTAAAAAAATGAAATCAAACTTCAAAGTATTAAGTATTTCTTTATTCTGTTCGATTCTGACTTTTTTCATTTTTAATAATCTTATTAAAAATAAAGAAATTGATTATGAGGTGTCATATGAAATTGATAATGTTCCTCAATATTCACTTAATGCATTAGCAAATCAAAGTAACTTTAGTTCCTCATCATCACTTCCTGATTTAACTTTTGCAGCAAGCAAGTCTATTGATGCAGTAGTCCATGTTAAAAACACAAGTATTGTTGAAGAAAGCGATAGATGGTCTTTACAGTTTTTTTATGGAGATGATTCTAAAAAAAAGGTTGGAACTGGATCTGGGGTAATGATATCACCAGATGGATATATAATTACTAATTATCATGTAATTGAAAATTCAACTGAAGTTATTGTAACAACAAATGATAATAAAGAATATGAAGCGGAAATTATTGGCATTGATAAGGTATATGATATAGCTGTATTAAAGATTAATTCAGATTTAAACTTAGATTATGTGTTTTTTGGAGATTCAGACTCAACCCTAGTGGGTGAATGGGTGCTTGCTGTCGGAAATCCATATAATTTAAATTCAACAGTAACTGCTGGTATTATTAGTTCTAAATCAAGAGATCTTAATGAATATGATCAAAAAAATCAATCATTTATTCAAACTGATGCAGCAGTAAACTTTGGTAATAGTGGTGGTGCATTAGTAAACACTAGAGGTGAATTAATTGGTATTAACACACTAATTCAATCTATGACTGGAGGGTATGTAGGCTATTCTTTTGCTGTTCCAAGCAATACAGTAAGAAAAATATTTGAAGACATATTAGAATATGGAGATGTTCAAAAAGGCCTTCTTGGTGTTAGAGGTGTAGCTTTAAATTCACCCTATTCTAAGCAACTTAACATAAATGAAACTGAAGGATTCTATATTGATGAAATTGAATCAGGATATGGTGCAGATTTGGCTGGTCTAGTAAGGGGGGATATAATTAAATCAATTGATGGATTTAAAATAAACCGATTTTCTGATTTATCTGGGTATTTATCTTCAAAGAGACCTGGAGATAAGGTTAAGGTCAAATTTGTTAGAGATGGGAAATTAGAAACTACTGAAATAACCTTAAAGAAAAGTTCAAATTAATGAGAATTGATGTACTTACATTATTCCCAGAGGTTTTTGATAACCTTAATTCCTTTTCAATAATTAAGAAGGCTATTGATACAAAGAAGGTTCAGGTTAACTCATATAATCTTAGAGATTATGCTGAAAACTCAAGGAAGGTGGATGATTATCCATATGGAGGTTTTCCAGGAATGGTCATTAAAATTGAGCCAATATATAATTGTATTGAGTCACTTAAAAAAGATAATGTGTATGACGAGATAATATATCTTACTCCAGATGGTGATTTGCTTGATCAAAAAAAATCAAATTATTTTTCAACCTTAAATAATATAATAATTATATGTGGACACTATAAAGGAATCGACCACAGAGTAAGAGAATCTTTAGTTACCAAAGAAATATCTATTGGTAATTTTGTGGTGTCAGGAGGAGAACTTCCTGCTGCTGTTTTATGTGATTCAATAATAAGGCTTCTACCTGGTATAATAGGTGATGAATCTTCTGCTTTATCTGATACTTTTCAAGATGATTTATTATCAGCTCCAATTTATACTAGACCAGAGGTTTATAAAGGTTTACAGGTTCCAAAAGTTCTACTGTCAGGAAATGATAAAGAAATTCAAAAGTGGAACGATGAGAAATCTTTAGAAAGAACAAAATTACTTAGGCCAAATCTTTTTGATAATGAATAAAAAAGGTTAATTTTGCCCGAGTTTGAATCTAATCAAACCAAATAAAAAAGATTTCAATGGATTCTGTAGTAAAATTAGTTCAAGATAAACTTATAAGTAAAAATGAATTTCCATCTTTTTCTGCTGGTGACACTTTAACAGTTACCATTGAAATTAGGGAAGGTGATAAGGTTAGACCTCAGTCCTTTAAAGGTGTAGTTATTCAAGTAAAAGGTAGAGGTACATCAAAAACATTTACTATTAGAAAAATGTCCGGCACAGTCGGAGTTGAGAGAATTTTTCCGTTAAACATGCCTGGTTTAAAGAAAATTGAAGTTAATAAGAAAGGAAAAGTTAGACAATCAAGAATTTATTACTTCAGAGAACTTAGAGGAAAGAAAGCTAGGATTAAAGAAGTATAAATCTTATGTCAAAAATTAAAGTAGCCAATCCCATAGTAGAAATTGATGGTGATGAAATGGCTAGAATCATCTGGAAATTTATTAAAGAAAAATTAATTTTAGATTATGTAGATCTAGATGTGGTTTATTATGATCTAGGTATTCAATCTAGAGATAAAACTGATGACCAAATTACTATTGATGCAGCTAATGCTATTAAAAAGTATAATGTTGGTATTAAATGTGCTACAATAACTCCAGATGAAGAAAGAGTTGATGAGTTTTCATTAAATAGAATGTACAAATCTCCTAATGGAACCATCAGAAACATAGTTGGTGGTACTGTATTTAGAGAGCCTATTATTTGCAGGTCTATTCCTAGGTATGTTCAAGGCTGGTCAAGGCCTATTTGTATTGGAAGACATGCTTTTGGAGATCAATATAGAGCAACTGACGTTAGAACTCAAGGGCCAGGAAAACTTGAAATGAAATTTACACCTCAAGATGGAAGCGAGCCAAAAACATGGGAAGTTTATAATTTTGAAGAAGATGGTATTGCTATGTCTATGTATAATATTGATTCTTCGATTTATGGGTTTGCAAGATCGTGCATGAATATGGCTGTTACAAAAAGATGGCCTCTTTATCTTTCAACAAAGAATACTATCCTTAAAGCTTATGATGGCCGTTTTAAAGATATTTTTCAAGAAGTTTTTGAGAATGAGTTCAAAGATAAATTTGAAAAAGAAAATATTACATATGAACACAGGCTTATTGATGATATGGTAGCATCTGCCATTAAGTGGAAGGGTGGTTTTGTATGGGCATGTAAGAACTACGATGGTGATGTTCAATCTGACATTGTAGCTCAAGGATTTGGTTCCCTTGGATTAATGACTTCGACACTGGTTACTCCTGATGGAAAAACTCTTGAAGCAGAGGCTGCTCATGGAACAGTTACTAGGCACTTTAGAAGACATCAAAAAGGTGAACAAACTTCTACTAATCCTATAGCATCAATATTTGCATGGACTAGGGGATTGATGCATAGAGGTAAACTTGACAATAATCAAGAATTAATCAATTTCTGTAAAACACTCGAAGAAGTTTGTATTGAAACTGTAGAGGATGGTAAAATGACAAAAGATCTTGCAATGCTTGTGTTTAGAGATGATCTTGTAGATTCAAATTTTCTAACTACACAACAGTTTTTAGATGAGTTAAAGAAGAATCTTAATCAAAAACTTACCGTTTAATTATATGGACTTTATTAAAGTTACAGAGCAAGAATCCAATCATAAAGATTTAGAAAAAAAGACTGTATTTGAACTTGTTAATGCGATGCATGAAGAAGATAATAATGCACTTAAAGCAGTCCATAATGCTCTTCCTAAGGTTATTGAATTAATAGAAGAAATTGAGCCTAAAATTAAAAATGGCGGTAGACTTTTTTACATTGGTGCTGGAACAAGCGGTAGACTTGGAGTTTTAGATGCTTCAGAGTGTCCACCAACTTTTGGGACACCTCCAGAAAAAGTCGTTGGTCTTGTTGCAGGAGGAATACCTGCTCTATATAGTTCAATTGAAATAGCAGAAGATGATCTGAAACAGGCTTGGAAAGATCTTTCAGATCATAACATCAGCACAAATGACATTGTAATAGGTATTGCTGCATCCGGAACTACTCCTTATGTAGTTGGAGGATTACAAGAATGTAAAAAAAATAATATTTCTACAGCATGTATTGTTTGTAACGAAAATTCACCTGTAGCAAAATATGCAGACTTCAAAATTGAAGTTATTGTTGGGCCTGAATTCCTAACTGGAAGTTCAAGACTTAAAGCAGGTACAGCCCAAAAATTAATTTTAAACATGATTTCTACAATTTCAATGATTCTAGATGGTCATGTCAGAGGTAATAAAATGATTGATATGCAAATGAGTAATGCCAAGTTGAATAAAAGAGCTAGAAAAATACTTATTGATGAACTCGGGATTGATCAAGAAAAAGCTGATAAATTAATTATTAAACACAAGAGTATTCGATCAGCTATTGAAAACTACCTAAATGAATAAATACTTAAGAAAAGGATTTATTCAAGTCTTTATAGGAATTTCCCTTTGTTTTATTGCACCTATTACAATCTCTCAAGCATTTAATAATCAAGACCACCCATTTTTTATTATAGTTTTAATTATCGGCACAATTCTTCTTGTAAGTGCTATTTATTTTGGATACAAGGGGATTAACAATTTATTAAACGGGACTTTAGGTCCTAAAGATAAATTGAATTAATTTTGATTTAAAATGAGGCGTATATGATAAGTATAATTTTTCCAGATAGTTCAGTTAAAAAGTTTGATAAAGGAACTAAGGTTATAGATGTTGCAAAAAGTATTAGTGAAGGACTTGCAAGAAAAGTTATCTCAGCTTCATTCAACAAAGAAGTTTATGAAATTGAATCTGAACTTCATTCTGATGGTAGTATAAAATTTTATACCTGGGAAGATGATGAAGGTAAGCAAGCATTCTGGCATTCATCTGCACATATCTTAGCACAAACAATAAAATTTTTCTATCCTAAATGTAAATTAACAATTGGACCATCTATAGAAAATGGTTTTTATTATGATGTAGATTTTGATGGAGATACTATTTCAGAAAAAGATTTTAATAAAATTGAAGTAAAATTTCTAGAATTTGCTAGGCTTAATAGTCATTTTATGAAGAAATCAATTTCTAAGAAAGATGCCCTTGATTTTTATAAAAAAGAAAGTAATCAATACAAGATTGAACTAATTGATGCGCTTGATGACGGAACTATTACTTTTTGTGATCATTCTGACTTTAGTGATTTATGTAAAGGTGGTCATATTCCTTCAACAGGAATTGTAAAGGCAGTTAAGCTACTTAATATTGCTGGAGCTTATTGGAGAGGAAATGAAAAGAATAATCAACTAACAAGAATATATGGAATATCATTCCCTAAACAAAAATTACTAACTGAATATCTTGAATTAATTGAGAAAGCTAAAGAAAGAGATCATAGAAAATTAGGAAAAGAGTTAGAGTTATTCACATTCTCAAGTAAGGTTGGTCAAGGTCTACCTTTGTGGTTACCAAAAGGAACTGACTTAAGAGATCGTCTTCAAAGTTTCTTAGAAGATGCTCAAAAAAAAGCTGGTTACAAAAAAGTAATGTCCCCACATATAGGTTCAAAAGAACTTTATATTACATCTGGTCATTATGAAAAGTATGGTGAAGATAGTTTTCAACCAATTAAAACTCCAAATGAAAATGAGATTTTCATGCTAAGACCAATGAATTGTCCACATCATTGTGAAATATTCAATGCAAAACCATTAAGCTATAGAGATTTACCTCTAAGACTTGCTGAGTTTGGAACAGTATATAGATATGAGCAGAGTGGTGAGCTTCACGGATTGAGTAGGGTCAGAGGGTTTACAGTAGATGATGCTCATATTTTTTGTTCACCAGAACAAGTAGATTCAGAGTTTAAGAATACCATAGACTTGGTGCTTTATGTATTTAGATCATTAGGGTTTAGCGAATTTTATGCACAAGTTTCATTAAGGGATCCTGATGATCCTAAAAAATATATTGGATCTGATAAAAATTGGAAAATAGCTGAGGAAGCTATCTTAAGTGCTGCAAAAGAGAAAGAGTTAAATTATAAAGTTGAATATGGAGAGGCAGCTTTTTATGGTCCAAAACTTGATTTTATGGTGAAAGATGCCTTAGGTAGAAGTTGGCAATTAGGTACAATCCAAGTTGATTATAACCTTCCTGAAAGGTTTGAACTTACTTATAAAGGTAGTAATAATGAGGATTTAAGGCCTGTTATGCTTCATAGGGCTCCTTTTGGAAGTATGGAAAGATTTGTAGCTATTCTTCTTGAGCATACTGGGGGTGTTTTCCCTTTATGGCTGGCGACTACACAGGTAGAAATATTAATTGTTAGTGAGAACTTTAAAAATTATGGTCAAAAAGTTTTAAATATCTTAGAAAATCACGAAATTCGCGCGCACTTAGATGATAGAAATGAGACTGTTGGAAAAAAAATTAGAGAATCTGAGATAAATAAGATTCCATTTATGATTGTTGTTGGTGAAAATGAAGTTAAAAACAACAGTATTTCCATAAGAAGACATCATGGTGATGATTTAGGTGAAATGAAAATTGAAAAATTTGTTGATATAATTAAAAAAGAAATTTCAGATTGTATCCCAGAGTTTAATATTAATTAAAAACATTAGTTATAGCAATAAGAAGAAGAAGATCGAATAGGAGATTCAGCAGAGTAATAAAAGAAGATCCTCATAAAATCAACACAAAGATAACTGCTTTTGAAGTTAGACTTGTAGGAGATAATGTAGAAGTTGGAGTATATTCTACAAGTGAGGCATTAAGGATGGCAAGAAATCTAGAATTAGATTTAGTTGAAATCTCTCCTAAAGCTTCTCCTCCTGTATGTAAAATTCTAGAATACAAGAAATTCTTGTACGAACAGAAGAAAAGGGACAAAGCGCTAAAATCAAAGGCAACTAAAATTGTTGTGAAAGAAATTAGGTTTGGTCCGCAGACCGATGAACATGATTATCAGTTTAAAAAGAAACATGCAGAGAAATTTTTAAATGAAGGTGCTAAATTAAAAGCATTTGTATTTTTTAAAGGAAGATCGATTATTTTTAAAGAACAAGGTCAAATTTTGCTACTTAGATTAGCTCAAGATCTTGAAGAAATTGGAACTGTTGAGCAAATGCCACAACTAGAAGGAAAAAGAATGATAATGTTTATACAGCCAAAAAAGAATTAAAAACAGGAACTATGCCTAAAATGAAAACAAAATCCAGTGCAAAGAAAAGGTTCAAAGTAACTGGATCAGGTAAAATAAAAAGAAAGCACGCCTTTAAGAATCATATTTTGACAAAAAAATCAAAAAAGAGAAAATTAAGGCTAACTCACTTTGGACTTGTCCATGAAAGTGATGAAAACAGTATTAAAAGACAATTAAGATTAAAATAAATTACTAGCTATGCCAAGATCAGTAAATTCAGTTGCTTCAAGAGCAAGAAGAAAAAAGATAATAAAACAAGCCAAAGGTTACTTTGGGAGAAGAAAAAATGTTTGGACAGTAGCTAAAAATGCTGTTGAAAAAGCACTTGTTTATGCTTACAGAGATAGAAAAACAAAGAAAAGGAATTTTAGATCTCTTTGGGTGATGAGAATAAATGCTGCAGCTCATTTACATGGACTATCATATAGCGAGTTTATGTTTAAGATAAAGACAAATAAAATCTCTCTTAATAGAAAGGTTTTAGCTGATTTAGCAATGAACAATCCAAACGCGTTTGAGGCGATTATTAAATCACTAAAATAACTCCACTCCCACTCCTACCTCAACTTTATCATATTTTTTAGGTCTAACAATAAAATATAGATTGAAAGAAGGTACTTTACTTAAACTTTTAAAGAATCCTAATTCGAAAAATAAGGGTTTTACTCTTCTTGTAGGTTTATATCATGAAAAAACATACTGGATGATAAGAAAAATGGTATTGTCACATGACTCAGCTAATGATGTACTTCAAAACACATACATTAGAATATTTAAAGGCATTGAGAACTTTAAAGAGAAAAGTAAACTATCAACTTGGATTTATAGAATTGCATACAATGAATGTATTAGGTTTCTATCTACTGAATCTAAACTTAAAAAAGTTGAGTTAGATTCGAATGATGATAACTATTCTAGAAAACTATATGCTGATGAATATTTTGATGCAGAAAATCTATCATTAAAATTTCATCAAATATTGTCAGAGTTAAGTCTTAGACAAAGAAATATTTTCAATATGAAATATTTTGATGAACTTAAATTTAGCGAAATATCAAAGATTACAGATATGAATATAAATACTATCAAATCAATATATTATTCAGTAGAAAAAATAATTAAAAAAGAAATAGATGAATCAACATTATAATAAATTAGGTTTTAAAATACCTCAAAATTATTTTCAAAAGTCTAAAGATCAAATTTTAGGTACAAATATTAATTATCAAACTAAAAAAAATAAATATAACTATAGATCTACGTTTCAGTTACTAGTTGCTGCAATTTTCCTAACATCTATACTGTATTTAAATTTTTCAAAATTAAATACTGAACCAAATAACTTTAGTTCTGAATCACCAATTATTTCTACTATTCTATTAAATGAGGAAATAACTGATGAATACATCATTGATTATCTAACCGATAAAATAGCTGTAAATGAAATATACATACCTAAATAAACTTTTATCTTTTATAAGGGTCAAACAAACGATGTTCAATACAAATAAAATATCTCTATTACTAATCTTAATGTTTTTTACATCAAACATTACTATTGGTCAAGAAAATCTAAAAATTAAATATAAGAAAGGGTATTCATCAGAGTTAGTAGAATCTTTTTCATCTTTCCAAAAAGATTTACTTAAAAGAGAAAAGATATTATGGACTAGACATCATGAAGTTATAAAAAAATCACTTTCCGAGTCTCAAAAAAATATTATTAAAGACAGTTCATTAAGTCGAAGAGATGCTCATCAAAAGATTATTCTTTCATTGGATGATACACAAAAAAAAATGCTTAAAAAATTTGAACAAAGAATTGATACTATTCGATCAAAATTTTACAAATCATTAACAGAAAATCAAAAAAAAATGATTAGAAAAAAAAGGAGAAAATCAAAAAAAAATGATTAGATTTTTTAACAAATCCTTGTGTTTTCCTTCAGTTAATTAAAAATATATTTGCCAACCAAACAACTAAAAATGAAAAATACCTACTTACTTATCTTATTAACTTTTACTTCCTACACATTTTCACAAGAATACACTGCTGAGCAACGTGCAAATTTTGCTAATCTATTAT
>ENA-UOXV01002451-UOXV01002451.1-marine-metagenome-genome-assembly--contig:-NODE-2451-length-24243-cov-7.775922_pt1 | contig 24243 bp, 25 predicted proteins | sample MGYA00238165_ERZ766961 | MGnify/ENA primary metagenome ERZ766961 (study PRJEB28924, sample SAMN03173240) | marine metagenome | biome: Marine; feature: Water; material: Subsurface seawater | place: North...
ATATAAGTTAATAAATGAATAATTAGGATATCTGGTTTTTTTGATGTTAAAGTTTTTTTTAAATTAAAATATAAATAAAAAAACGACAAAATATAAATTAACCTTGAATTAATAAACCCATTAGAGTTTATATTTACTTTTAATTTTTTTTGTAAAACTATTTCTTTAATTTTTTGTTTTAAAAATATTTTTTTATATCGATTCCATTCTCCAAAACAATTTATTATAGACACCTCATTTTGATAATTGGAAAATTTTTTAATACTTATTGCTGAATTTAAAACAGCTTTTACAGTTGCTATTTTGCCAATATAAGGTGACCAATAAAAAATTTTTATCATATTATTATTTATTTTTATAAACTTTAACTAAATAATTTTTAAAATATCTTATATTTACTCACATAATTATTTTATAGTTGTATTTTGTGTTATGTTTAAGAGTTATTTGATAATAATACTGTTGATTATGCAATGTCACAAGATTTTAACAAATCATTTGGTTTATAAATTTTGCCTATCTACAACTAATAGCTTTGGCACTTTTGTGAACGTTTTCACGGGATATGTGAGAGAAATAATTGTATTCCAAGGTTTAAAATGTTTTTCTATATGCTGTAAATAAAATTTTCTATTTTTTTTATTGTTTTATAATTTAAGTTTTCACTTTCAAAATTTTTTTGCTGAGTAATTAAAAGATTATCTAATAGAAATGGCTCTGAAAAATAATTTTTCATATTAAAATTCTGTAATATATCTAAATTTATTATGTATTTTCTTTTATAACTTTAATTACTTCAGATGAACTAATATTTTCTGTGCATGGTTTATTATCAATTGGGCATTCTGATAAAAGATAACAAGGGCTGCATTCTAATTTTTCTTTACACAATATTGGGATGGTATTTTTGTAATGTACATGATCTACGGGTATAAAACCAGAGGTGATCATAAACACTTTTTTTTCAAACGCTGATGCAACATGATTATATAAAGATTCTAAACACAAAATAAAATCTGCCTTACTTATGATGTATGAAAACTCCCTAAGGTTCGTATTTTTTGTAAAATCAATAGTATTATTCAATTTTTTTTCATTAAACCCTATTTGACACCAATTTATATTACTCATGCTATCTACAATATTTTGAAAATTATTTATATTCCAATTCTTGTTATTCGTAAAAGTTTTTTTTGTTTCAGACTGAATCACCGCAAAATTTTTTGGTAATAAAAATTTATTTTTATAATATTCAAGCTCATTATCTGTAAAATTAATCTTACAAGATAAATTAAAATTATTATCTTTTTTAAAACTAAAGTTTGCCAAATGAGCAATAGCAAGGTGTTCTTTTTTATCAATCTGTTGTAAAAAATATTTACCATTTATGTGTTTTAAGGGTGACCCATATTCAAATAAACTTTCACATGATAATAATTTAAAAAATTTTAAAAGAATTTTTGATTTAATATTTTTCGTCAAGCTATAAATCTTATAAAAATCAGTATTATGATAAAAAATCTCTGGATGTGATGTAAACAAAACTATTTTTTTTTTACTATTTCTTTTTATAATTTCAGTTACAGCAGTTAAGCAGAGTTGGTCACCTACTGCCTTACCAAACCTATAAATAATTAAAATATTTAAATTATCCAAAACTATATTTATTAAATTCTTTAAAATTTTCATTTATTATTTTCACTATAAACGTAATCAATAAATTTTTGGCTTAAATATTTATTTGATATAGATTCCTCTATCTCACTTTTAGATATTGCTCCTTGATTAATTGCTTCTAAAAATATTTTAGCAACAAATTTAAAAACATCTTGATTGTCGTGCATTAAATAATTTTTAGATAAAAACTCTTTGTTATATTTTAATTTTAAAAATTTTTTTATCCTATTTATGAAAATATTTTTTTTTGAAATATTTCGTTCAAAATCTATCTCTAAATTGAGCTTCCAAGGCTGTGTAATTCTTTTTGTTGTATGTAACAATACTGTCTCCGGCTTAATTACATCATGCTCATTATAAATTTTTTCAATTTCAGATATATTTAAGTTTTGATTTTTAAAATTCAAATTTATTAAGTCTTTATAATCTAGTTTAAAATCGAGTAAATCTTTAATAATTTGATCAAAATTCCAACACTCCTCAACTTGATCAAAATACATAACCTCCGATCTGGGTTTATTTTTATAAAATGTACATAGTAGTGAATTTTTTTTTTTTGTTAAATTTCTTGATATTTTTGGGTCCTTTAAAGCAAATACATCGGGGTCAACAATTAAATAATCTTCACTACCTTTATGAATTGTTGAGATATAAAATCTTAATAAAGTGAAGGACTGCAAGTCATCCTTAAAAATTGTTTTTTTCCCGTTTCTAAGATGTGTTTTATTAATTATTTCTTTAAAAAAATCACACTCTTCAATTAATACAATTTCAGCATCTAAATTAAATTTTTTAAAAGTAAATTGACTTACTTTAGCTGCTACATGTTGTTTTTTATTGCTCTGTATATAAACTTTCATAAATTCTTAGAAATTTTTCACGGTGTCTGTTTTTAAAATTATTCATCTTAATCTAAATTTAAGAGCCAAATTTATTTATCAATTTATATGTACTATTACAATTAAAATACTATAATTTGGCTAAACAATATATTTTCAATGAAAAAAGTAATTATTGCTTATCTGAGCTCTGGTTTTGTGGATACAAAATCAATAAAAAAATTTCTACTTAACTTTAAAAAAAATAAACCTGGTTATCCACACGAACTTATCATTTGTTTTAAATTGCTAAAAAAAAGTGAAAAAATTAAAAGAAAAAAATTAATTAAGAATTATAAATTTTTCGATGATAAGGAAAAAATAAATGATCACGAATGGGGTACTTTGAAACGATTATGTGAATTAAACAAAAATAAAAAAATTTTTTGGATGAATGATCATAGTTATCCCGTAAGTAAAAACTGGCTAAAAAAAATAATGAAACATGATAAAAAAAAAAATTTTTTAGGAACATCGGGTTCTTTTTCTAGTCATTTTAGTAACTCTTTTTTTAGACATAAAAATGATAATTATTTAACGGCTTTACTAAAAATTTTATTTTTTTTATTTTCAGTGCCAAGTTTTCCCAATCCTCATATTAGAACTACTGGTTTTTTAATAAACTCTAATGAATTTATAGAATTTATGAAGTCAAAAAGAATTAAGAGTAAACTACAATCTTTTTTAATTGAAAGTGGTAATAATAGTTTAACAAATTTTTTTAAAAGAAAAAAATATGATATATTTATTGTAAATAAAGATGGTCAAAAATTTAGTTTACAGGAAATGAGAAAAAGCTACACATTTGCTTATAAAAAACAAAACAAATTCTTAATTTCTGACAATCATATTCGTAATTATTTAAAGCTTTCAAAAAAAGAAAAAATAAAAAGATCGAAACATGTATGGGGTAAAAATATCTGAATAGTTTAATAAAAAAATATTTTGAAGAAAGTGAATATTTTTCAATGAAACATGAAAAATATTTTAATATTTATGAAAATATTTTGTCAAAATATAAAAATAAAAAAATTAGACTTGTAGAAATTGGCATTGAAAACGGTGGCAGTTTATATATGTGGAGAAAGTTTCTACCTGACGCAGAAATAATTGGAATTGATCTAAATCCCAAATGTAAAAAATTTGAAAAAGATGGATTTAAAATAGAGATTGGTGATCAAAGTCTACCTAAATTTTGGGATGAATTTTTTAAAAAATATAAAAATGTAGATGTTATAATTGATGATGGTGGTCATACAAACTCACAACAAATAACAACAGCAATATCATGCATCCCTTATATAAAGGATGAAGGTGTATTAATTACAGAGGACATTATGTGTAGTTATTACAAAGATTTTGATAACCCAAACATTTACTCATTTATTAACTTTAGTAAAAAATTAATTGATGATGTAAATTATAAATTTCCTAAGCTTGGAAATTTTAAATTTTCACTCAATGATTATATCTACTCAATTGAATTCTTTGAAAGTGTTGTGGTTTTTAAAATTAATAGAAAATTATGTTATTTTAATAATACTATCACAAATAATGGAAAAAATGAAAATCATAAAGATTTAAGATATAATTTTGAATTAAAAAAATTATTTAAAAGAAAAATTTTTATTAAATATAAAATTTTTAGAAAGATTAATAATCTCTATCAAACTTATATGATGAGGTCACACAATCGAAAAAACTCAAAAAAAATGAAAAAATATTTCGAATAGTTTTCTTATTATCTTTAATCTGAGATTAGGTTAAAAATTTTTTTGAATGATTTCTCGTTATAATTCGGATGTCTCTAATTTTTTTTAATTTTAAAAAATTGTTTAATGATCTTTGTCTAATTCTACGTTTAAAAAAAAAATTAAATATTTCATTAATTAATCCATACTTTTTTTCTTATTTTTGACAATTTATATCCTTGGTTTCTTACTTTAATAATCTTTTTATCAATATTTTTGATTTTTGAATGAAATACTACCTGATCAACAATATAGTCTTTTAAAATCGGTTTATTTTCATAAAACAAAATTGGGAATATTGAAAAGAAACTACACTCTAATAGAAGTGATGAGTTTGAAGCTAATAAATAGTTTATTTGATATTTTTTGAATAGTTTATATATATTTTCTTGATGAAAAAATTTAACTCTATTTTTGATTAAAAGTTGTTTTAAATTTTCGTCAATCAAATTATTTGGTCTAAATTTAAAATAAATTTTTGTGTCTTTAAGTTTTGTTATTGTTTGAATTAATTTAATTATTGTTTTGTTACTTATTACGTCTTCTTGAATAATTATAAGGTTGAATTTTTTTGAATTTTTCTTGTTATTTCGTATTTTAGAAAATTTATTTAATGTTGTAATTTTTTTTTTTTTATAATCTTTATTAAATAACAAAAGTTTATTTTTAAAATAGTTATTCCATACAAAATATTCTTTAAATTTCAAATTTTTGAGAGTTTTTTGATATGTGAGATTCGGGGAAATTCTTCCATGTTGAAATATAATTAAATTTGAACCACTTAAATTACAAACTTCTGAAATAGTATGAATGTTTCTATAATCATCAATTGAGTAAAATTCTTTGATTTTTAAAAATTTAAGAATTTTAGAAAGTAAAAAAATATAATTTTTCTTAATCTTGTTAGTTTTTATTCCAAAAATTGATTGTAAAAATTCAAGAATATTAAATATGTGGTTAAAAAAAACAATATTTTTTAATCTTAAAAAAAGCTTAATCCCTGCTATAAAATTTTGACCCCTTACAAAATGTAGGTAATTTGAGTTATTGTCTTTATGATAAGTTTCTAATCTTGAATCAGTGAGGTTAGGTCTATTCGGTTTTAAAATAACTAGCTTTGCCTTTTTTTTTCTAACAAAAAAACACTTAAGTATTGTAATAAGTGATAGAGTTAAAAAAACAAAACTTTTAAAAATTTGAAATATTTTCATTAGTGTTTAAATATTTATATTTATGAAGATTTACATACCAAGTAATAGATTTCAAGGAATAGCAGCAAAGGTGTCATCAGAAACATTTAATTCCTTCGGACATTCTTCAGAAATTATATATGTTGAGGATTTCAAGTTGTAAATAAAATAGAGTCTAATTTATGAGTAATTTAAACATTTTGCAGAATTTTGACAAAAAATCTTATTTTTCAAAGCCTTTCCCTTATTTTGTTATTGAGAAATGTTTTCCTGATAAAATTTATGAAATGTTGTTTAAAGATTACAACTTAATAATTGACTATTTAAAGAAACACAATGATACAAAAAATCTTAATAATATACGATTGCAAATAAATTCTGAAAATTTTTTAAAAAGAGATATCTTTAAAAAAACAATTTGGTATGATTTTGTAAAGTACCACATATCAAAAGAATTTTTAAATGATTTAGTAAATATTTTTAATCATGATTTGAACATATATTATCCCAAAATATTGTCTGCTTTTGATAATTATAAAAATGACGAGAATTATTTGAAAATCAGAAATAAAAATAACTCTGATCATAAATTTGTTATAGATTGTCAACCAGGAATAAACACATCGGTAATAAAAAAATCAAATGTACGTGGTCCACATGTTGATAACCCTGTTGAAATATTTGGTGGTTTATTTTACTTGAGAGATGATAATGATACTTCAGAAGGCGGTGATCTTGAAATATATGATACTGATAATCAAAAAATTTATTTTGAGGACAAAGCAGAAGTGAAAAATCTAGGAAATTTAGAAAAAATTAAGACCTTTAAATATGGAAAAAATAAATGTATTTTTTTTCTAAATTCAATAAAGACTATCCACGGAATATCTGAACGAGCTGAGACTAATTTTACCAGGAATTTGACAAATTTTGCTATTGAAACCTATTTTTTTGATAAATTATTTAATATTGAACGAGACGGTATTAAAAATTTACTTAAAAATTTATTTAAAAGGTGATTATTAAAAAAACTATCTTAATTTTTATTAATCATAAACTTTTATTCATATGGCTTTACAAGATAAATATAATATAATAATTACTATTAGAATTTATGATACAAAAAGATAAGTACCAATACAGTGTGGAAATCGCTGGAAGTTGTAACCTTCGTTGTCCTTCGTGTCCGGTGGGCAACATGAGAGATAAAAAGGAGGAAAGACCAACACAGCTCATCGAAAACAAACTTTTTTACAAAATTATTGATAAGATTTCGAGAGAAGCAATAAACAAAAATTGTTTTGTCTCTGTTTTTGATTGGGGGGAACCAACTCTTCATCCAGAACTTCCTAAATTTGTTTCTTATATTAATGAAAAAGGATTAAAATCAAGAATATCGAGTAATTTAAATCATGAAACAGACTTCAGATCAATAGTCAGATCTAATCCTACCGAATTTCAAATTTCAATTTCTGGTTTTTCTTCAGATATTTACTCAACTACACACGCAAGAGGAAATATTTATAAAGTCAAATCTCATATGTACAAATTAAGACAACTTGCTGATCAATTTAAAGTAAATACTGACTTTCATGTTTGCTATCATGTCTATAAGCATAACGTTTCAGATGATTTTGAAAATATGAAAAAACTATGTAAAGAATTAAATTTTAGATTTATTCCAATACTTGCAAAATTATTGCCAATTGAAAAAAATTTAGCTTACATAAAGAGTAAAAATGGTGAAGATAATGAACACAATAACAAAAAAAATGAAATAACCGATAAGGATAAAAAGTTAATTGACCTATTATTTGTTGAACCTTATGCCGTATATAAACAATGGAAAAAGATATCAAAATCTAAAAGGATTGACCTTACAAGTTATTGTACAAAACGTGAATATAAAACACCAATAAGAGTTGACGGTAGTGTAGGGCTTTGTTGTGGAGTCTATAACAATAGTTTTAAGGTAGTTGATAATTTTTTAGAACTTCCTCATGAAAAAATTCACGAAATAAGAAAAAATAATGGATATTGTGGGACATGTATGAAACATGGACTTCATGTTGACTGGAAAATGAAACAATCTCAGTTGTTCTTTAAAAATCTTCTAAGAAATAACTTTATTGCAAAAATTCAAAGAAAAATTTACCAAAAATTTATTTAATACGGTAACAATATAAAGTGTCTACTAGTAACATTATTGATAGTATAACTATTTTTTATAATAAGATCAGCAATATCATCTATATAATGACTTTCTATAAAAATTTTTGGTCGTTTATTTTTTGGATAAAATTCAAAAATCTGTTTTAAAATATTAATTTCATTTCTAACTATTTCACCCTCCAAATTTTTGGCATCTACATCAATAAAAATAAAATCTAAATCTTTATCAATATTTTTGTTATGAAAATCTTTAAAAGATATTGTTTTTAAACTTTTTCCCTTCACATCTATAATCTTTTCATCACCTATAGCGGTACAAAACAACTTAACATTATCAAGTTTATTTATCTCAATGTTTTTTGTTAAATAGTTTTCATAATAATCAGTATTGGGTTCAACCGCATAAATAGTCCCTCTCTTAGATAATTTCGAAAGTTGAATAGTAAAATATCCATATGCTGATCCTAATTCAAGAACATTATAATTTTCTTGAACGTATTTTTCTAAAATAACAGAAGTAAGAGGCTCATATAAGCCCCAATATCTCATAAGTTGTGTTGGAAATTTAAATTTTTTTGGATCTTCAGTATCAGTATAAAATTTAAAATTATTTAAAGTTGATTTAACAATTAAATTTCTTACTCTTTTTTCACGTCTATAATTAATTAAACTAATCATTTTAATGAGTTTTATGATTAACCTATATCCAAAACCATCAAAAAAAAATTTATAAAAGGGATTAATCATTTAATAATAAATCGACTATTATTATCAATCTTACATAATAAGTATTTTTTATTTTTAAGAAAATCATCAATAGCTTTTTTTGCTCCTAACCAATTCGAATAATCATCAAAAATAATTATACCCCCTTTGGAAACTTTATTAAATAGATAATCTAATTCAGCTTTTGTTGAGTTATAAAAATCTGTATCAAGTCTTAATAAACAAATTTTCTTAGGTAAATTTTTTTTAATTTTTAAAGTATTTTCAACTTTGCCCTTTATAAAATTAAAATCATTTAAACTTTTTTTACCACACAGTTTAATAATATTTTTTTGAACTTCATTTATTGGTGAAAGATTCCAGCCCTCTGATGTTTTTATTTTTTTTTCCCATTTATCAAAAACTTGAGATAAATCTTTATTGAGTTTTTTATCATATTTACTTGGTTTTGGCATTCCTTCAAAGGTATCAAAAAGAAAAAATTTCATTTTATTTTTATTTTTATTCGTAAAAGTTAGATAACTTAATATACTTAAACCTCCTTTCCATATTCCAGTTTCAACATAATATCCCTTTATTTTATTTTTTTTCACATATCTTATTGCAGATATCAAAAATTCTATATTTTCATCACTCACCATTGTTAATGATAAAATTTTATTGATTGATTTTTTTTCTTGAAAATTAAAATTTTTAAAATTTATTTTTCTTTGATTATTATTAACTATTATTAATGTATAGCCAAATGTTGAAAAAATTTTGTTCAAATTTTGGATTATTTTCTGAAAAATTAATTTCATTTTATATGTGAGATTGTTTTATTTTCTACTTTATAGACCTTTTCAAAAAGATTTCTTAATTCAGGATCATGCGATACTAAAATTAATGTAATATCTTTATTGTTTAATAAATCAACTAATATTTCTTTTTCAAGTTTTTTATCTAAATTTGCCGTCGTTTCATCCAAAAGAATTATTCTTTTATCAAAATATATTAATCTTGCTAGACCAATCCGTTTAGCTTGACCTTCAGAAATATTTCTAAAATCTGAATTAATTTTAAAATCAAGTAATTTTTGATCGTCACAAAATTCCTCTAGTCCAGCCAACTTTAAAGATTTTTTTACTTTATTGATATCAATTTCGTTCATTTTTTTACCAAATCCAATATTTTCAATTAGCGAAAAATTTATAAGTGAAATATTTTGTGAAATTAATCCAATTTTATTTTGTAAAGATTTTAGTAATTGATTGTTAATTTTTTTACCATTAATTAAAATTTCACCAAAACTAGGTTCTCTAAAACCACAAAGTAAATCGAGTAATATTGATTTACCCTCTCCTGAATCTCCATAAATTAAAATTTTTTCTCCTTTACTTATTTCCAGATTAATTTCATTAAATATTACTTTATTTTTAAAACTAAATTTAACTTCTTTTAATCTTATATTTTCTATATCTAAATTTTGTTCAGATTTTACTTCTTCTAAAGTTTGATTAGATGAAATTTCATCTATTATTAATTTTTTATTTAATCGGACTTTTGGATATTCTGAATTTAAAAAATTAACTAAATATTCCTGAATCCCAAATATTTCTGTTAAAGATCTCATAATTTGGATTATATAGGGTATCAATCTAATCAAGGCAAATACTAATGTTGAAAAAAAAACAAAAGTTTCATTTTTTGAATTTGCCTGTGAAAAATTTATAAAAAAAACACTTATTATTATAATTAAACATAATTCAATAAATGTTTTTGGTAAATTTCTTATTATATTAAGTTTTAATTGAGTGCGATATAACTTATCTGAACTTTCGTAAAATTTTTTTACAAAAAAATTTTCAGCAAAGAATAATTTAATTTCTCTAAAATTCTGAATAATAACTGATGGAGATATGAATGACTCAATATTATAAGCTCTCTCCAATATTGAAATTTGTTTAAATAATTTGTTTATTTGTGGTATAAGAAAAATTGTAAAAAGCCCTGTAAAAAAAATCAAAATGTAAATTGAGTAAATATTAAAATAAACAAGATAACTCAAAATTATTGAAATAATTATTAGATTCTTGAAAATAACACATAATGATCCAAATCCGGTATTCAAGAATTTTCCAGGATCTATATTAATTTTGTTAATTAATTGATTTAAATTTACGTTGGTCATTTCATTTAATTTTTTTTTTATATACTCATTGAATATAAAAGTTCTGAAGTGGTGATATTTTTGTGCAATTATTTTTTGTATCAAAAAGTTACTCAGAAATGAAAAAAGAGAGTTAATTATAAACAAAATCACAAAAATAATTACAATCTGATTGTTATTTAATTCTATTTTTTCTGAACTTGTGAAATGTGAAAATATATTTTTATTTAAGTCTCCGTCAGAAAAAACTGTAGTTATCAAATAACTAAATGCTCCCAGACCAAGTAATTCGAAAAAGGCCGCAAAAAGTGAAATTATAATTATAAATAAAAACTCTTTTTTTAACTCAGTCTTTTTGATGCCTTGAAATAAAATCTTTAGAACATTCATTTTAATTTTATTGATTTTTTTTCTAATTTTTTGCAGATTTTAAATGTTTCATTTCTAATCTTCATAAAATCACTTTTAGAAAGTCCTTTTTTGTATCTATTTGTTATTGATTTTACTATTCCAAATTTATCAACTTTTTGTTTTTTAAAAGAACTATCATTTTCTATAATTTCACCATTAAAAGTTGGAAACATTAATTTTCTATCATAATTAATAGAAAATTTATTACATAAAAATCTCATTAACTTTGATCTTTTTTTTATTATGTCATTAAAATGAATAATAAAAACTCTATCTTTGAATTTACATTTTGCCTCTAAAGCTTCCATTTGGGATTTCATCCAAAAACTCTTTATTGAATTTATATCTTTATAGATATCTTTAAAGTTTTTGGCAGAATACCACCATGAATAAGGGTCTCTATATACATGTATTATATTTAATCTTTTATGAGATTTTAGCTGATTAACTAAATTACCTTTACAAAAGAAAGGTGAGAATCCTGTTATTATTTTTTTTTGACCATTATCATTTTTAAAATTAGTCCAATATTTGAAAAAATTATCAAAATATTTATTAAAAAAATTTTTATTGTATTTTTCTTCAGACAATACTTGAGTGAATTCTGAAGTTAAAAAGTGAAATCTATGATTTTTTTTTGCAAATTTTCCTTTTTTGTAACCGTTTGTCATTAAACGTGTTAGCTCCTTTTCAGTCTTTAAAATTTTATCATAAATTTTATCTGTGCCCTCTTTGTAAACCATAATTTCCCAAGGGTGAGCTAAAATTTCTGGATGATCGTCAAAAAGTTGAGATATTAATGACCCACCACTCCTCTGAAGTTGCGATGATATTAATAACGGTAAGTTTTTTTTATAATCAAATAAATTAATTTCATTTTTTTTTTTTTTAAAAAATTGTAACATTTTAATTATACTCAAAAATTTATAGTCAATTAAATTAATTTTTTGAAATGTAAATAGAGGCCTTGATTTAAAAAATTGATATCGTATTTGTTTCTATCAATCTTGTTAACCTTCAAAGATAAGTCAAGTTCATTCTGTATTATTTTTTGCTGTTGTCCAGACATTCTGTAAGCTGAGTGGTCGTCAAAATTGCTAAAGAATAAACATTTATACATACATGCAAGGAATATTCTAGACGTAAAAAAACTTAATATAATTTTTTTTGGTGCATATCTGAACTGGTTTATAAATCTTTCATAATCTTTCTTTTCAAAATCTTTATAGTTTATTTTCTTTAGTTTACACAAGTAAATAAAAATATCTTTTAAAAGGAGTTTAATTAAATATCTTGATAGTTTTTTTATAAAAATCTCTTTTTCTTTAGCTGAACTTTTTTTAAGAATTATTTCTTTCATTAAATCAGTTGAATCTTTTTCAAATGATAAAAGGGTAGATATTTCTTCGCTTATTTTTACAATATATTTATCTTTTTTTTTATTTTTTAGATCATTAAAGGATTTATCTAACTCATCAAAATTTTTACAATATTTTAAATTTGGTAAATTGCTTGAAAAATGACCCTCATAATTTTTATCAAATTCAAATGCATTACCAACAAAACATAAGGCTCTTTTTTTTAAAAAATTACTTTCAACAGCAACAAAATCTAATCCACATAATAAAAATTCACATTTTGGTATAAAAAAAAGCGTATTAAGACTATTATCAATTTTTATATTTTTGCAATCTTGAAAAAATGTCTGATATTTTTTATCAAACTCTTTATCACTAGGGTGAGTTCTTAGAACAAAATTTGTATTATAATTTTTTTTTACTATCTTTTTAATATTTATAAGAAAATTATGAATATAATTGTATCTACCTTTCGTAAAATCAAAATGTGGTAGTTTTTTATTTTTTTCTCTCATTAAGAATAGATAAATTCTAAATAATGCTTCAGGAAGGCATATAAAAATAAAATTTTCTTTTATTGGAAATTTTTTTTCTATAATTTTCCTGCTATTATCTACTTGTTTTATAAAATCTATTCTTGGGTGTCCTGTTTTAAATACTTTTTCAAAATTTTTATTCATAAACTTTTTTGCTATAAGATAGTTTTTTTCACCTAGAACAAATTTTCCACTTATTATATCAGCAAATTTTTTTTCTAAAAAACGAGATTTAATTAAATTTTCATTTTTGAGGTATGAAATTCCAACTTCTTCTTCATCAAATGTATAATAATCAAAATTAAAATATTTTAGTAACTTAACAAATGGAAACTTATAATCAAGGTTATTACAATCTATCAAAATTAATTTACCTTTGTAAGTAAAAACTGATCTTAATAGTTCGAAAAAAATATCTTTATGCCATCCTATGTATATTTCTTCTACATTTTCAGATTCAGCAAGTTTAGATAATAATAGCATTCTACCATTAAAATCTCTTTTTAGGTTTTCATAAGAAATAAAAATTTTCATCTAAGATTGTAATTTTTCATAAAAATTTTTTTTAATAGAAGGTAGTCATTTAACTCATCCACGTCTATCGATCTATAACTTGGCATTTCATAACCTTTTAATTTTGGTCCTAGAAATGTCTTATATTTTAAAAAATAATTTACTTTCGCCGCATAAGTGCTGCCATTATCTACATATATTTTTTTATGTTTAAATTTATCACTGTTAATCAATTTAGGCCACATAGGAATTAATTTTTTTTTATTTTCAATTAAAGCATGATGTGGATAGTGATCAAATTTTGTTACTGCTACTGAAAAGTTAATATCTTTTTTTAACAAAGACATGACTTTTTTTATATCCCCAGAATTTCTCATTGGCGCAGTCGGATATAAAACACATATTTCGCTCCAAGTTATGCCCTTTTCTTTATATGATTTGATAAGATACTCACATAATTGATTTATAGTTGAATTTCCTGTCGAAAGATATTTTGGTCTATCATGTATAGTAATAGGGAACTTGCTAACAAGATGTTTGATTTTTTTTGAATCTGTTGAAATAATAATTTCATCAAAGACTTTGCTCTTAATAGCTGCTTTAATTGTAAAATTAATTATTGGTTGACCTTTGAATTTTAATATATTTTTATTTGGTAACCTTTTTGATCCACCACGTGCAGGAATTATTGCTACTTTCAGTCTTTTCATTCAAAATCTTTTTTTCTTAATTGGTGGCCTTTTTTAACATTTCTATTAAGTCTCAAATTTTTTATTTTTTCAAATTTGTCAGGTTGAATGCCTGTTCCTGGTCTTCTAAAAATAATATTACAATCACTTAATCTTTGTCCTTTTTTTTCATCTTTATTAAAAAAAACACCTCTTCTAACCAAATTTCTTTTTTTTCTATCTTTAGCACTAATATATTTAAAATATTTACCTTTAGCTTTTTCAATATTCCTTATTGATTGAACAAAACTTTTCATCTCACCAATTTCAATGGACATCATATGCTCCACCTGAGGAGTTGTTCTATTCTCAGTTACAGTTTTTTCAATTAGATCAACACCCATTGTTAATGCTACCAAATCCATCTCAATCCCTGGTGAATGATCAGAGTAAGCAATAGGAAATTTAAATTTTTCTTTTAAAGTTTTTATAATGTTCAAATTAACATTATCTAATTTAGCTGGATAATCTGAGGGACAGTGATGTATTATTATTTTTTTGTTTCCTTGTTTTTTTATAACATTTACAGCTTTTTGAATTTCCGCAATTGTTGACATTCCAGTATCAATTTGAATTGGTAATTTTGTTTTTGCTGCATATCTTATTAAAGGTGAATGATTAATGTCTGCTGAAGATATTTTAAGAGACTGACAACCAATAGATTCCAAAAAGTCTACATCTTCCTCATAACCAACAGTAGAAAAAAAAGCTAAACCAAGTTTATCACATAGATTCTTCAAAAAAATCCATTGATTTTTTTTTAAACATCTTCTTTTTAATATTCTAAATAGTGATTCTGTTTTTTTTATAACAATATTTTTTTTTTTATTTTTAAGTATTGAATAAGAAAATAATTGACTTTTGTCAGATACTAATTTTTCTGGGTCAAAAATTTGAAATTTTACTGCGTCAGCTCCTGCTTCTGCAGCTTTTCTAATCATTCTTTGAGCAGATTTAAAACCCCTGTGAGTTGCTCCAAGCTCAAAAGTAATGAAGCAAGGATTGCCATCACCAATTTTTGATTTTCCTACTTTAATCATTTTTAAAAAAATTTTTAATTGAACGCACAATGTATTCTAATTGATGTTTATTTAAACCATTATAAATAGGTAAACTAACTGCAGTATTTGAAAATATCTTTGTATTTGGAAACTGATTAATATTTAGCTTAAACTTTTGATAATATGGATGAGTAAAAATTGGAATATAATGAAAGCCTAATAGAATATTTTTTTTTAATAAGTAATTTACTAGCTGTAGTCGTGTTTTTTTAGTTTTTTTTTTATCTAACCTTGCAATAAAAAGATGATAACCAGAATCATTATATTCTCTTATAGTTGGTAATTTTAATGGCAAGTTCAATAGTTTTTTTAAATAAAAATTATGAATAAATTTCCTTTCTTTCATTATTTTTTTAGTTCTTTTTAACTGACTACGAGCCAATGCTGCCTGGAAATCTGTAAGTCTATAATTATATCCAAGGGCAATTTGTTCATAATGAGTGGGTAGAATTTCTTTATTTTTATTTTTAAAGAATTTCTTTTGTTTTGTAATACCGTGATTTCTATATAAATCTAATTTATTTGCAATCAAAGAGTCATTTGTAAGAACTGCTCCACCTTCCCCAGAAGTAATATTTTTTATAGCATGGAAACTAAAAGTTGTAATATGACTAAATCTACAACTACCTATTTTAAATTTCCTGTAAGTGCCTGCAAAAGCGTGACATCCATCTTCTATAATTTTGAAATTATACTTTTTTGATAAATCAAATATCCTTTTCATATCACATGAGATACCCGCAAGATGAACTACAACTAGTATTTTAGGTAATTTTTTTTTTTTTTTGGACTCTTCTAATTTTATAGTCAATTGATCAATATCAATATTATAATCTTCTAAACTTATATCAACAAAGTCTATTTTAGCCCCACAATATAAAGCACAATTTGCTGAAGCCACAAATGAAATTGGCGTAGTCCATAAATAATCATTTTTTTTTAGATTAAGAGCAAGACATGAGATGTGTAAAGCAGAAGTACAACTATTAACAACTGTTGCAAATTTTGAATTAACTTTTTTTTTTAAATCGTTTTCAAATAATTTTACTTCAGGTCCTTGAGTTAAGTATTCAGATTTTAATGATCTAATTACAGCTTTAATGTCATCATTGTTAATATGATGTTTCGCATAAGGTATCATTAATTTATTTATAATTTTTTATCTGCTGTAAATTCAAAAAATTTGTATTTGAAGATGAGTTATATTCAAAATCTTCTTTTACTTTTCTTCCAGGCTCATTCAGTCTAGTTTTGTTTTTTTTCTTTTGCAAATTATTTTGCAAAAAAGAAATCGCAGATTTAACAACATAAAAGTCCTTATACTCAAGAGTGTATTCAGACTCTTCTTTTATGCACATTGCCTCATGTAATTTTTCACCAGGTCTTATTCCAACGACTTTAATTTTAATATTTGGAGCAATAGCTTTTGCTAAATCAGTAATTCTGATTGATGGGATTTTGGGGACAAAAATTTCACCTCCATGCATTCTATAAAAATTTTTTAAAACAAAATTTACACCATCACTTAGGTTAATCCAAAATCGTGTCATTCTTTCGTCTGTAATTGGTAAAAAGTTATTTTTTTTTGAAATTAACTCTTGAAAAACTGGTAAAACTGAACCTCTAGATCCCACAACATTGCCATATCTAGTAATTGAAAATCTAGTCCGATGTCCACCTGCAATGTTATTTGCAGCAACAAACAGTTTATCTGAAGCCAACTTAGTTGCGCCATATAAATTAATTGGATTTACAGCTTTATCAGTTGAAAGGGCCATTACCATTTCAACATCATTGTATAGCGCAGCTTTTATAACATTTTGAGCGCCCATAATATTTGTGTTAATATACTCTGTTGGGTTGTACTCTGCAGCAGGCACTTGCTTTAATGCTGCTGCATGAATTACATAATCGACTTTTCGGAATGCAACCATTAGTCTTGCTTCGTCTCTTACATCTCCAATAAAATATCTCATACACTTTTTATTAAATATTTTTTGCATTTCATATTGTTTAAATTCATCTCTTGAAAAAATGATGATTTTTTTTGGCTTATATTTTTTTAGTAATAAAGATGTACACTCATGACCAAAGGATCCTGTTCCACCCGTTATAATTATAGATTTGTTATTGAACATACTTGATAGAATAATATATAATTAGTTAAATAGGAGCACTTATAGTATAGTTTTAATTACTATGTCAATTACTTTGAATTTGTAACAAAAGTTAAATTGCTAATTTCATGAAATACGACAATCAAGAGAGACTAAATATAAAAACCTATAAAAATCTCTTCAAGAAATATGGCTATTCATATAAATCATTAGATTGGGGCAGTAAAAAAAATCAATTATTGAGATTCAAAATTCTGTCAAAGATAGGAAATTTAAATAAAAAAAAAATATTAGATGTTGGTTGTGGATTTGGTGATTTTTATTTGTGGTTAAAAAAAAAACACAAAAAAATTGAATATACTGGCATTGATGTTGTCTCCGATATGATTAAAGAAGCAAAACGAAAACATAAAAAAATTAAGTTTTCATGTGAAAACATATTAAAAAAAAAAGTAAGGTTAGATCAAAAATTTGACTATATTTTTGCAAGTGGGATTTTTGCGTACAATAAAAAAGATGGAAATAAAATATTAAAAAAAACTATATTAAAAATGTGGAATCTCTCCAATAAAGGTGTTGCTTTTAATTGCTTGTCATCAAAATGTATCTATAAGAATAAAAATGAATTTTATGCAGATCCAGAAAAAGTTTTGATTTTTTGTAAAAAATTAACTCCTTTTGTAAAAATTAAAGAAAATTATTTACCATCAGATTTTACAGTTTATCTAAAGAAAAATAAATGATCATATCTATCTCTCAACCCGCTTATATTCCTTGGTTAGGTTATTTTTCAAGAATAAAAAAATCTGATATACACGTTGTATTAAATAATGTTCAAATTGAAAGAAATACAAAAAATAGCTTTACAAATCGAAACAAATTAAGAAATAAAGATAATATTTTTTGGTTAACAGTTCCATTAAAATCATCTAAAAATGGTGACCCAAAAATTAATGAGGTATTGATAGATAGTTCAAAAAAATGGCAAAAAAAACATTATTCAAGTTTTAACAATTATTCTAAGTCAAAATATTATAAACAACATAAAGATTGGCTAGAAAACTTTTACTCCAAAAAGTGGGATTTATTGTGTCCAATGCTTGATTATTCAACAAAATATTTATTAGAATACTTAGAAATTAAAACAAAAATTGTTTATAGTTCAGACTTAAATATTGAAGGAAAAAAGAGTGAATTTATTAAAAACATATGCTTAGAACTTAAAGCAAATTCATATTTATCAGGACCACTGGGGAAAAGTTATCTTGACCTAGGGTTATTTAAAGATGCAAACATACAAGTAAAATTTGATGAATATAATCACCCACAATACAAACAATTATTTGAAAATTTTTATCCTAACCTTAGTATTTTTGATTTAATATTAAATCATGGAAAAGAATCTGTTAATTTTATTTAATAATAATTTCTTATAGTCTTAAAACCTTCTGCTAGCTTCAAGCCTGCTTTCGCACCTGTTAATATAGCTAGCGACTTCATGTATTCTATTGATCTTGGATGAGGGTATTTTCTCATTTCTTTAGAATAAAATTTATTTAATAATTCAATCTTTTTTTTGTAAAAATTATCTATATCAACATAAAAATCTGGATTAAAAGGTTGATAATTATTATCTGAAATTTCGGTGGATGATGGGGTTTCGAATTGAAAAATTTTTATTCTTTTTTGATCAAAGGGTCTAAATGCTGTCAAAGTAGCTAACGAACAAATTTTATGATCTAAATTTAAATCTTCAGAATAGTGAGTATAAACTATATCAGGATTAACAAATTCTTTTATTTTTTCAATTTTAACAATAATACTAGTTAATGGGTAGGTGTCAAATCTCTGGTCTTTTAGTCCAATATTGTAATATTTTTTAACTCCTAAAAATTTCGATAATTTTTTATTATTTGTTTTATCTATTTTATTATTTCTACCTTCGGATAGGATAATAATAAAAATTTCATCATTTTGAGATTGATGTTTTAGAAGAGTTCCTCCAAGACCCAAAACTTCGTCATCAGGATGTGCTGCAACAACCAGTACTTTCATAAATTTACTTTAAAAAAAATTTCTTAAACATAACATCTTTTTTTATGCTTTTTTTTAATCTTTTTCCAATTAATTGATCAGCCATATATGGTTTGAGACCAGTTCCAGGCCTTTTGAAGGTTATATGACTTTCATTCAAGACTGTATTAATTGGTAGGTTTTTTTTGCTTACACATGACAATGTAAATTCTCTCCTTGAAATTTTTTCATTATTATTGAAATTTATGTTTCCATTACCCAAAAGCATAATACGTTTTTTTTGATCAATAAAATTTTTTCTACATTCTAATACGTTTTTCTTATATAATAAGAAATTTTCTGGATTTGAGGAAAAGTTCTGATCTGGCCCATCAAAATCATTATTAATTGTGAAATGCTTTTCAAACCAAACTGAGCCAAAGCTTTTTGCTATTATAGCTGAGTCATTTCCTATTGTGTGGTCACTATATCCAATTAATATTTTAAATTTTTTTCTTAAAGAATTTATTCTTGATAAATTTGCATCTTTATCCATTGTAGGATAATTTGACACGCAATGTAACAATATAATATTTTGTCTATTATATTCTTGGAAAAAAGAAAGAGCATAAGATATATCTTTAACTGTAGACATTCCAGTAGAAATTATTATTGGCAATTTATGTAATGCAACTTTTTTTAAAAGATCTGTATGAGTTAAAAAATCAGATCCATTTTTAATATATTTTACACCTATATCAATTAACTCATCTACGCCTCTCTCGTTTGTTGGTGTTGCATGAAAATTTATATTTAACATATCCGCATAATCCTTAAGTGCCCTTAGGTTCTTAAACGAAAGCTCATTTTTTTTAAAAATCTCAAATTGTGTTTTAACAACAATTTTTTTTTTAATTTTAAATTTTAGTTTTAAATTTTTATTAGAGAGAAAATCATTTGTTTTATAGTATTGAAATTTTACAGAATCTGCACCATATTTTTTTGCCATCAAAATATTTTGTTTCGCAATTTCTAAACTGCCATTAAAATTTATACCTATTTCAGCTACAAAAAAAGGCTGAGATTTCTCATTTAGTTTTTTTTTTCCTATCTTAAAATATTGAGATGTTTTCACTTAAATCAACTTTTGAATTTCTCTAAAAATTCTGCTTTTTCCTTTACTATCAACTTTAATCATTTTTTTAACTAAATCTCCAAAGAAAAATTTATAATTTAATATGTATTTTTTGGTCAATAAATTCAATCTTTTAATATTTTTTTTATTTAAGTCACCTAAATAATTATTTTGTTTTTTTAAATTTTTATTCCCAATAATCTTTTGATCTTTAGATAGAGAAAATGCTAAAGAGGGTATTTTTAAGTATTTTCTTTCTATCTCTGAAAATCCATACCCACCAATCACTAAATCGATATGATTTAGTGTTTTGAAGTATAAATTATCACTATGCACTATTTTAACATTTTTTTTTTTAAGAGCATTCTTTAATTTATTAAAATTAATCCAGTTTTTTTTTAACACTACGTAATAATTTATTCCCTCTATTAACTTAACATGATTTAAAAAATACCCCATCTCTTTGAAGGAAGATTGTCCAAAATCAAACATGATACTTTTAATTTTCTTTTTTTGTTTCCTGTTTTTTTTTATTGATTTCAAATTATCTGAAATTATAGAAAATTTTTCACCTATTAATAATTTTTTAGTATTTATTTTTTTATAGTCCTTGTTTGTAAATGAAAGATTTTGATTAATTAAAATATTTGCTTTACAGACAGATTTAATTTTATCATCAAAAAATACTACTTTGTAATCATTTTTGAAAAGTTTGTTTTCAATTTTTTTATTAATTGTATAGCTGTCAATTATAATCAATGTACGGTTTTTATTAAATTTTAAAATTTTATTTAAATTAAATTTAGTGGTAGTAAATTGGTTTTGTTTTTTTGCTTTTATAAAGTTTCCAATTATGAAAAAAGTTATTTCGTTATTACTATTGTCTATATATTCTGCAAGATAACTTGTTCTTTTTAGATGCCCAGATCCAGTATGCTTACTATAATCGACTATAAAAATAAAGTGCATGTAAATTTCAAGATTATTTAATTTGCAACAAAAAATAAATTCAATATATATAACACTTTAAGCACAATGAAACTCTATAAAGCTAATTTACAAACAAAAGGGCCAGGTAAACTGACGATAAATAGGTCGTCAGGTATATTTCCTTTCATAAATACAAAATTAATTGAAACTAATATACTTTTTTTTGGGTATTGGTTCATTAAAAGAAATATTAAAAATATTAATCTAATAATCAAGATTAGATCCCTAAAAGGTAAATTATTATATGAAAAATTTGAAATCATTAATGAAGTTAGGTCTTATAATGTTAGTGTTAAAGATATTTTAAAAGCAAAAAAATTGACCCTAATTTCTTCAGGTTCGGTAGAATTAGAAATTTTATCTAACGAGAATTTATATTTTCCTTTCCCAGCACTAGTTATCAATTACCATTCGGTTAATAGTTCTTCAGTAGTTCATACATGTGGACGAATTTATAATGATAAATATGACAAGATTTCGAATAATATGCAATTAGTTCCTGAATCTGGTTTTGATATTATTCCTAACAAAAAATTTTTACCGTTTATAGGTTTTGTAAATGGTAAAAAAAAACTAAAAAATGAACATTTAAGATGTCGCTTTATAAATGAGTTTGGTGAATCATTTACAAAAAATATTCATCTTAAAAAACTAAATCCATATGAAACAAAAATTATTAATTTATTAAACCTTAAAGAAAAAAAATTTTTTCAAGATAAAAAAGGTATTGTTAAAATTAACCATAATTTTAAAAGTTTTTACCCAAGATTTATTGCTGGAAACTCAAATAATACAAAATCTATTTTTACTTTAACTCATACTTTTTATGATACAGACAAAGAAAAAAATACAAAAAAACACTTTATAAAAAATATAGATAAAAAAAAAAATTATGACTCCATCCTGTCATTACCACTTCTTCTGAAAAGCAAAAGTTATACGGAAATTGCTATTTATCCAAATTTTCCAAAAACAAAATTGAACTTTGGTTTAGAAGTTTTTGACTCTAAAGGAAATCTACAAAATAAAATAAAATCAATTGCAATTATTCAAAAAAAACTAGACTATCCAGTTTATCTTAATTTAACAGATATTATTAAAAGTAAAAACCTTAGAATTAATAAGAATAAGAAATATTTAGCAAAAATTATTATATCAAATAATGGCCTTATACCTTCAAGGCTAAAATTTGGCCTAAATTTTGGTAGTCCTGATAAAATTGATATTCCTACTAACATTTGTTTTGGAGCTACAAATGTAAACCCTAATATATTAAATAAACCAAAAACATTTAAGTGGACGCCCTTATTAAATAAAAAAAGATCTTACTTTATTATTACAAACTGCAGTTTTGTTAAAAATGGATACAAGAGTGCAAAAATAAAATTAAATTTTTGGAATGAAAGTGTTTCAAAACCAATTAGTAAGAAGGTTACTATTTCTGATAATGGAATTTATTGGTTTGATTTACAAAAAGATAAGAAAATAAAAAAATTTTTATCCTCAAAAACTGGTTGGGTAACAGTAGAAAGTGATAATCCCTTTATTAATGGTTTTTACTTTGAGGATATGAAAAAAGGAGTTTTAACAGGGGATCACATTTTTTAAACAAAATGAAAAAAAATATTACTATAGTTGGTGGAGGCATTTTAAATCATTTGAAACAAAAAAATTTAATAAAATTATAATGAATTTGAAATGACAAAATTTAGAAAAATTGAAGATTTGAATTTTGCTAAAGAAATTTATGATATTAGCATCGATCCATTGTCTAGAAAATTCTCAAAAGATACAAGAAAATTTTCTTTCAATTCTCATTTAAAATGGTTAATCAAAATAATTTCTTCTAAAAAAAATGATATTTTCATTTTCGAGAATCAAAATAAAATTATTGGTTTTATCATTTTAAAAAAAAAAATTAAATTTAATTATCTTTCATGGGCAGTTGATCCAATACACAGGGGCAATGGTTTTGGAAAAAAAATGCTTAAATCATTTATTAAAAAATACCAAAAAAAATATACGGCTGAAATTAAAGAAAATAATTATATTTCTCAAGAATTATGTTTGAAATGTGGATTTAAATTTTTTAAAAAAAAAGGTAAATTTAAAATATATTGTACTAGCTAAGTTTTTTCTTAAATAAAAACCAAGTTAAATCATCTTGTGGATATATGTCCTTATGGTATGTAAAGCCATAATCTAAAAGTTTAAAGTTTTTATTAACATGAAGAAATTCTTTTGCGAAATCTCTTTTGAATAACTTGTTTTTGTTTCTACGGTAATCTATTTTAACTGGAGTTGGATTGTAATATTCAGCTATCAAAACATATTTTGATGAATTTTTTCCCATCATTTTATAAACAGTCTTTAAACAACTTGGGTTTATGTGAATTAGAACACCTTTAGTAAAAACTAATTCATATTTTTTTTTTGATTGAAATTTTATTAATGACTCATTTATTGCATCAATGCCTTTAATTTTAAGGAGTTTTTTATATGCAAAATTATTTATTTCAATGCAGGTTATAAGCTTTAATTTTTTAAAAACTTTTTTAAGAGCTAGGATATTATAACCAACATTAGCTCCTAATTCTAAAATAGAATTTACTTTTTTGTTATTGAAGATCTTTGAAAAAAAAATTTTATTATTTAATATAGTTTTTTGATTGAAAGATCTTTTGGTATAATTGTTACCAAAATTCCCAAGCCAAAACTTTTCTTGATCATTCATAATTTGATGATTTATTTAATATTTGTAGAATAATTTATATATTTTCTTTTGTAAAAATTTTTTTCAGTGCATAAATCAAGCCAATTGAGCTATTAGTACTGGTC